>Ga0070747_1000177_pt1 | contig 32011 bp, 38 predicted proteins | sample VirMetDEL_Mar_31_FD_77321 | JGI IMG/M metagenome (GOLD analysis project Ga0070747, IMG submission 77321) | Aqueous microbial communities from the Delaware River and Bay under freshwater to marine salinity gradient to study organic matter... | ecosystem: Environmental > Aquatic > Marine > Coastal... | reverse complement strand
TGTATTTGAGTTGCTCCTTGGTATAATTCAACGTTAAGCGTAACAACACTTCCAGAGTTGTTATTTGGCACACCTCCATCTGCTTTTGAAACTCTGTATCTTAGTATGTGCCCAGAGTCTGTGTTTGGGTCTGTTAAAGTTGTTAATAAAACCTCGTAAACTGCCGCTGTATTATCATTTGTCCAAACAAAATCTGAGTCGCTTGCTGTGGTTTCATCAATACTTGCAAAAGTTCCTCCTCCAACTCCTGTTGTGGTTATGTCTGAAATCGGGCGTCCGTACTGCTGACCGTAACTAAAAAAAGAAATCAATAAACTTAGTGTAAAAAATATCTGTCTCATTAGTCCTCAGTATAAATTATTGTAATATTTAACTCGTCAACCGTTCCGCTCTGAGCCGTTGTCTCTAACCATACGAAAGAGTCGGTCACTATTGTAGCGTCATTAAAACTGACAACGTCTGAGCCTGTGGTTTGGCTTGTCGTCGCAGTCCCTCCCGTCACAACTTGAGCTCCCGCCCCGCTCCTGTCCGTTCCATGTCTTACCGTCCAAGTGACGCTCGGAGACGAGCCTCTTACTACAGCTCTAATCTCTGTAATAGTTATCGCTTTATTTGTAAAAAATAAAGAGATGTCTTCCGAGCTGGTCGGGCTTTCAATAGTAATAGCTTTTGTTTTTTCGTTGGTTGCTTTTGTTAAGTAGGTGTTTGAATCTACACTTCCATCTGCTTTAAGAAATTCAGTAGATACACCAGCGTTTCTAATAATATTATCGACAGTAACGTCTCCGCTCATTCGGAAAGTTCCCGCCGATTCGTCTATTCTTAAATAAGTACTCCCAGCCCCATAACCTCCAGCCCAAAAAGTCAGCCTATTGTCGTCAGTTGTTATTTGAGTGGTTGTTCCTGTGTCTGTTAATAAAAGTCCTGTCGTTCCTATTACAGATGTAGCTGTATCAAAAACTGGTATTGCTCCTGTGGTTATAGTTCCTGATGTCGATAGATTACCTCCACCTGATGCAGTAGCCCATTTTAAACCTGTCGGCTCGGTGCTGTCGGCGGTTAATATTTGACCGTTTGACCCCACTCCGAGACGAGCGTCCACAGTTGAGTAAGAGTAAATATCTCCTTTAGTTGTTAAAGGGCTTGCGCCTCCTGATGGCGTTCCTAAACTTATAAAGAAATGCTCTACGGTTGTGCCGTCGGGAGAGTAAGCGACTAACTTCATTACAGTGCTAACCTCAAAAACTGAACCTCCACTTTCAACTGCGCTTCCATTAACTGTTGGCTCACTTGCTACATTAATATAAGTAACGGCAAATCCCCCTGTTTTTAAACCGGTTGTTGTAAAGGTTGTAGATGTGCTTGGTGTAGCTTCGTTGTAAATCTTACCAGTAATATTATCACTTAAATTTAAAACTGTTCCCGTTAGTGATGCTGTTCCGTTAGTATCTGTAAATACTTCTGCATCTACAAAACCTGTTGTAATAGTTCCAGAAGGGTTATTAATGTCGCCCACAATATTAACATATCCGTTACCCTCATCTACTTCTAAGTATGTACTCCCTGCTGCTGCTTTTAATCTAAGTGCATCATCTGATGTAGATAATTCAGAATATACTCCTTGGTCAATAAAAGTTAAAGAAGATGAACCCTCAATATTGTTTGCCGTTGTTGCTCCAACTGCTACTTGATTATCTGTTATTGAACCACCTATTGTACCTCCGCCTGCTGCAATTGTCGCCCAAGTGTTATCTCCTCTTAGGTATGTCGTTGCGCTTGGCGTTCCAGTAGCAGTCAAATTTGCAATCCCTACGCTTGTCAAGTATGTGCTTGAATCTACCGAACCATTCGCTTTTAAAAATTGCGATGCTGTACCTCCTGATTTTATAAATGAGTTTGCTGTCATGTCTCCAGCTATTGAAACAGTAACAGCATCGTCATAAAAAGAAAGGTCAGTATCATACCTAAGTACTTCAACGCCGGTTGATTCTATAGCCATAGCTGCTCCTACTTTCTGTAGGATTAATACGCCTGTGCTATTTGAGTATTGAAAATTTGAAGTGCCCTCAAGAGTACCGTCTCCTGTCCATACTCCTACTTGGTCATCTACAGGTGTTCCGACTTTTGAAACATCCCCACCTCCACCAGATGAAGCTATTGTAACAGTTCCGTTTAATCCTGTTCCGCCAGTAGTTAAAGTTATCCCCGAACCCTCGATTAATTGTAAACTACCGCCACTATCTGAAAGCGTTGCTGTGTGGGTTGTAGCATCAGAAGTATTGGCTATTGTTTGAAGTTCATTTGTTATAGAACCATCCACTTCTGACTGTAATGAAGTATCTGCTAAGTCTAAACTAGCATTTACAGAAACATCTAAATCTAATTCATCAATAGTTCCGTTTGTGATATTATCGCTATCAACTACACCAGACGCTATCGTTAAAGCTGTTGCTCCCGTAACTTCTCCCGTATGAGTTGCATTTGAAACTAGACCGCTGTAAAGAGTGTTAACGGCGTTATCCCCTGAGTTAGTTCCTGATAAGTTTAACATTGTTTTAGCTGTTGCAGTTGACAAAGCCTCGACGTTCCCTGTTGCGGCTGTATTACGTCCTAAGAACGTTTGTGTAGCTACTGTGGACATCTTACCTAAAGACACAGTATTGTTTCCGTAGTTATTTGTTACTAAAGAACCGAACCCTAAGTTACCAGTTCCACTTCTTCTAAGCACTCCATCTGTTCCTGCTACAATCTCGGCAAAATCTCCTGAACCCGTTGCAGTCTTTCCAAGTACCGTAAATCCAACACTTGAATTTTGCATCTTAGCATAAGTGACAGCATCGGCATCTATTGTTAAAGTTGTTCCTGTTCCACCTACTGTAATATCTCCTTTGTCACCATCCGAACCAAGACCATCAGCACCGCTTGCTGTTGAGTTTATTGTTACAACTGCATCTTGGGCTGTTCCTGATGTTACTAAATTTATATTTGTTCCTTCTGCAAGTTTAAGAGTTCCAACTCCGCTACTTATAGATAACGTATGGTCAACACCAGTGTTAGCGTTTGATAAATTTTGAATCTCATTAGTTATTGAACCATCAACTTCACTTTGTAAAGCTGTATCAGCTAATCCTAAAGACGTCTGTACGCCTGAATCGAGTTTTAATACATCTATACTACCTGTTATAATATCAGCGGTTATATCACTACCTGTAAGTGTTAGGTCTATCTCAGCCGTATCTGAAACCGTTGTGCTTTCTCCTGCTCCAGCTGCAGAATATAATTTGCCATCTGCTCCTGCTGTTATTGTGTTTCCTCCATCAGCTGATATTAAACTAGTAGACTGAGTTCCTCCAGCATCTACAACTCCTAAAGAGCCTGCAGTCATTGTAACGCTAGTATTTAATTCATTTGTAGTTGAGCCGTCTATTTCGGATTGTAGAGCTGTATCTGCCAAACCTAAAGAGGTTAATGTAGACGCAGACAATCCTAATTGAATTGTTCCACTTGTCGTAATTGGTGAGCCACTATCTACTTCAATTCCATCTGTTCCAGAAACAGCAACACTTGTAACTGTTCCAGAACCACCAACATAGTTAGCATCACCGTATTCCTTTGTGATTAATGCTTTAGCTCCTAGTGTTGTTATATTAGCGTTTGTGGTAGAAGGTGCAAAAAGAGCTAGAGTTGTCGCATCTATTTGTAAAGACGCTCCTCCAGCAACACCTAATCTAAGGTCTCCGTTTGTATTGGCGTATAGCCTCCATAAATCAACTTCCGTATCAGAACTAGAACCATTATAAATATCTAATATCCCTCCAGTACTCCCGTTATTCCCGTATATTCTTAACCATCCATCTTCAGTATCATCAACTCCAATATCTACTGTATGGTAAGTCGTTAAATCTTGAAATGTAAATCCGTCTGTTCCTTTAATAGTTGAGCCGTCAATCCATGTTGCCACTTGATTCACTAGCGGAGTTCCTGTTTTAAATACATCACCATAAGTTCCTAAATCACTTATATCCGCTTCAACTAATGCACGACTTTCAAAATCTACTCCATCAGCTACTAGTACGTTTCTGTTTGTTGGTGTAGAAGTATTCACGTCTGTTAAATCTGATAATTGGGTAGCAAATCCAGTTAAATCATTTGTTAAAGCCATTGTTCCAGCTTTATCTGGAATCGTTATAACTCTATTTTGAAAGTCACCTATTGAACTAATGTCGAATTGAAAATTCTTATTACCGTAGTTAAATTGTAATCTATTAGCCGAAGGAGATGCTAAATTAAAATATCCACTTGGAGAAGAAAAACCGCTTTCCATTCTAAGGTTTAAAGACCCTCCAGTAGAACCAGATTGTCCATCAGCTCTTAAAGATGAAGCATACATTTCGTTCAAACCTATATTAACATCATTATTAGCTCCAGTATAAGGTACTAATCCGCTAATATCTGCGGTTTCTAAAAAGCCAGTTATAATAGCGTTTGTACCTCCGCTAATTTCCATAGTGTTTGTACCGTCAACCCAAGTTAATCCTTGTGCATCGGTGTTGGTTACTTTAGCAGTATTTAGATTAATAGCTGTTCTGTTTTCTTGTAAAGCGTTTTCTACTTCGGTAGCTGTGATAAGTCCTCCAGCATCAGTTATCGGTACTTCAACTGCTGTTTGGTCGTCTGTAGGTAAATCCGATATTGTAGCGAAAGGGTTTAAAGCTGTAGCTCCTGTAGAATTTATAATAGCTTCATAATGGTCTGATGTCATTGCATTACTTGTAATAAATTCATTCCCAGATTTATGTTCTCTTACAAATACGTATCTAATATCATATATCTCAACGTCACTATTAAACGCTTGAACCTTTACCGTACCACCATTTGTTTCCCAAGTATCTAAGGTATAGTAAAGAAAAGAACTCAAATAATAATGCTCTATACCATTACCTTTTGTTAAACTAAAATCTCTAGGATATATCTCACCAACAACTCCCCCTATATCTATAAGTACATTTAGTCTAACATCTGCACTAGGGCTAGTCGGTCTAACTTTAAATTCTATATCTATACTATAAGCATCTCCATTGACTCCTGTTATTGTAGTACCATCATAAAACGAGGTCATATCCGAAGGTTTTTCAGTATCTCTTATAGTTCCTGCATTATTTGGGAGTTCAACGCTTCCAGCGGCAGTTGTGAGTGTAAAAGGGCTACCTGTAGTATAGGTAGTATCTGTATAATCCGCCCAACCTGAAAGACTAGTAACAGCTATCTCAGTACCTGTTATTGTAACTATGGTTTTATCTCCCCCAGCATTATCTGTAACAGTAACACCGCCTCCTTGAAAATCTAAATTACTTCTTTGAGTTAAAGGTGTTGTTTCATCTTGTATAGTATGTCCATTATGTGTCAGGTCGCTTATTTGACTTTCAGTAAGTGTCAACGCATTTTCTATTACGTCGGCAGTTATATCTGAGCCTGTAAGCGTTAAATCAACTGTTGCCGTATCTGAAACCGTTGTGCTTTCTCCTGCTCCAGCTGCAGAATATAATTTGCCATCTGCTCCTGCTGTTATTGTGTTTCCTCCATCAGTTGATATTAAACTAGTAGATTGAGTTCCTCCAGCATCTACAACTCCTAAAGAGCCTGCAGTCATTGTAACGCTAGTATTTAATTCATTAGTAGTTGAGCCATCAACCTCAGTAATTAAATATGTTCCTAAATCACTTATGTCTGCTTCTGTTAATAATCTTCCAGAGTAGTTCCCTCCATCACTTATAATAGCAAAACCCGATGTTTGAGTTGCCGAAGTAACATCACTTAGTTCAGATAGTTGTGTAGCACCACCTCCAACTAAACTTTCTATTTTGTCGTAGATAGCATTTTTAGTCGCTGCATCTGTATTGGCATCCCAACTAATACCATAAACAGTATCGTCTGCCGAGTAGTCAATTATGTCAGTTGTAAATGCAAGTGTACCATCAGCGTCTTGTAAAGTATAAACCCTATCTGCTGTATTAGTATTTGTAAAAGACCCATTAAAAGTGTCGCCTACGTTTCTAAGTAGTAAAGTTCCGCTTTCAAAAGTTTTTGCACCTGTATTTGTTTGAACAGACGCAAGAATCATATCTCCTGAACCCGCACCGATTAAATCACTCCAAACAGTTCCGTTGTAAACTCTAAATTTTACATCCGTACTGTTCCAATATATTTGACCTTGTTCTACTCCTGTAGGGTCAGAAGCAAAAGTCCCTATTACTACTCCGTTAAAATGGAAATCCGGATTTTGAGCTTCGATCGAGCTGAGGGAAACAAAAAATAATGCTATTAAAAATATTAGTTTTTTCATTATATGTAAGATTTTATTTTAGTATAACTCGTTCTTAAGGATCTATCCCCTGAATCGTATCTCCACCCTCGCAATGTAACAATTATTCCACTATGAGTAACATCTTTTTCGTAAACTATGTCGAGCGCTTCTATGAGATCTAGATTTATGTTCCCCGGCTCTTTAGATATGTAACATTGTTCAGTATCTGACCACACTGGTCCTTTCGCTGTTCCTAAAAAATTAGATACTGATATTCTTTTAGCTCCTAGTCCTTGATCTATCACTATTTCATCTGTTGTAGAAGCTATGGTGGTTTCATCTAACTCGTTTATCTGCTTTTTATTAGAGTTAGTGCTATTTATCCAGTTTTGGATAGTTGTTAGTTGTGCTATTATTTGTGTTTGCCAGCTCATATTTTCATATTTTTATTGGGAGATGAATTCATCGTTTCCTGTTATTATTAAATTAGGAACTTCTAAGCTTTCATTAGTACCTATTATTTCATCGGTTGTTATTACTCCGTTGTTTGGATCTGCATTCGTTCTTATCATTGTCGCTTTGACTAGGTGCATATTGCTCTCCTCCAAAGGGCCTTCTTTTTCTATCTTCCCGTTTTTAGCCATGTACACTCCGTCTATTCTCACTATTTTTTTAGACAGGAGTCTCACTAGTTGACGATATCTATTTTTACTTACGGGTCCGAATTCAAATATTTCTAATTCATACAAGTCTGAGTATATTAGGCTAGATTCATCATCTCCTTTATTTAACTCTGATTCATCTTCGTGATCACCAAACCAGTTGTTTAATATAACTCTTATTTTATGTTTTAGCCCAAAATTATAGACTACATCATCATTGTCCGGACTGTGAGATTCAATTTCAACTGTATTTTCATGACGTGTTTTTACGCATATTTTTTCCGAAATCCAATTTTTATCATCAAATTTAGAGTCAGTTTCATTTATTGTGATTTGAATGTTTTCTCCTTCGTATCCTGACATAGGAACTACAAATTCGTGTACTTCAAATTTTTGTCTGTTATACACGCTTTTAACTATTAATAGATCCGGAGAAATCCCTACATACACACTGTCTATCACTATAACTTCATAGTTTAGATCAGGATCAAAATATATGTTTTCTATTTCATAAAATGTACCTCCTATACTTAGGTAGTTTCCTATCTTAGCCCATTCAGGTAAAAACCCATTGAGGGTATAATCATTTCCTGTGTCTGCATCTGTATCATAGTCATATAAGTTCCCTGTCAAGAAGTATATCCCTGTTTTACCTGCTCCTAAATCGTACTTTATAGCATCTCTTGCATCTTTTCTTCCTATGTTGTCTGTCAATTTAACTACCGGGATAGAATCAAAAGTTCCATCTCCCTTTAGGACTTTGACCGCAATATTTTCATAATTAGACAATATTTGATTCTCAGGAGAGTCACAAGTCTGAAAAGGAACATACTCTGAGTAAGCTAGCTCAGGATCAAAAGCAAATGCCTCATTGCTGAGAGTGTTTTCATCCGTCTTATAAGGCCCACAGTCCGCGTAAGTAACTCTTTCCGCAAAAAGAATAGAATTAGATTTACTTATATAGGAAAAAGGAACACTTATCCCATCTTCGTCAACTGTGAAGACTTGAGTTATTTTGCATCCATAATTATCTCTGACATATACTGTGTAGTTACCTTCTGCTAGGCCACTGAACACATTAGAAGATTGCCAAGAAGAGTCGTCCAAAGAATATTCAAACGTATTGATCCCTGTATTCAATATTGAAACGGTTACAGTTGCTCCCGCCGGGGAATTTAAAATATTTATTTCGGATATTACGAAAGTTCCCGGAACCTCATTTGTAGATCTCGAAGTCCCAGCAAGCTGTCCACTTTCTGAAGTACAACTTAGAAAGAATCCTTGATTTCTCAACAGTTCAAAAGTGAAAGGATTTTCTGTATTAGAATCATCTTCTACAGGAGAAATCAAATTAGTAGCTAAAACGCTGGTTGTAACTGTAACCTTATAGTGAGTACAAACAGGATTAGCCGTAGACTCCGAAAAGGTGACACTATCTATGGTTAATAATCCTGCTCCGTCAGTGTTATTTATAACAATGATTGCATTAGCTGCATTAGGAATATCGGGCTGATCAAATTTAATAGTTGGTAGTTTACATTTTACAGTGACTACATTTAAAACTCTAGACAACTCATAGATATCCAGACTATTGAAATCCAATTGGAAGGCAACAATGTAATTTATGGCACTTCTTTCTCCGGGGATTAATGTAGGAGAGCCTGTAGTCACTTGGTAAGACTGACTACGGAAGTTTACCCAATATTCTTTATGTACGGCAATCAACACATCGGATAGGTCTGTTATCTTAAATGTTACTCTCTCCCCTATGACTAAATCGTCATCGAATGTTAATGTAAACTCTGAATACGTCATTATTTATTATATTTTTCAAGTTCCCAGTCTCCTTTTTTGTTAGGTTTTATGGATCTTATTCTTCCTTTCTCTAGTATACCTTTCTCGTTTTTAAATTCTACTAAACCGTATATATTAGGGATGTTTACACCCCCTAACAAAGTGTAACCGTTAATGTATTGATTCAACTCTGTGTCTACAGGAAAATTAAATGTAATCTTTTCCGGTATACTTCTCGGTCTTTCTAGTAACGAAATAGCTATATTTTCATTTTCTGTATGAGCAGACTCGCCTATCGCTTGTATAGTTACGTTACTTTTTCCCTTTGAACTCCCAAACTGTATCTCTTGAGTAGGGTAATATTGTAAAGAAGCATTTATTTTCCAACCGTGTTTTCTTATCAACAGTTGAGTAGGAGACCAAAGGAAATTATATCCTGAATCCGGATCAAAGTAGTTAACAGGAGCCACTGCTAATACGTCTTCCCAGTTTTTTAATTGCCATATCTCTGACTCACTAGGTTTAACGTCATGAGCAAATATGTCTAAATCTCCGTCAGTATCAGTAGTTGCAGCTACAAACTTATTTAATCTTCTTATTATTTCTTCTCCGTTAGTGTCTGTGCGATACTTCATTATGCGTTTATATTCCTCCCCATCTTCTATAGGAGAAGTGTAGTTAGATCTAGTGTTTGTTTCTTCTAGCCCCATGATCTCTTCATACTCTCCCCCTTTTTCAGATCCTATTTCTATGGAGGAATACAGTTGATCTTCATAGTTGCTTCTTTTCACATCGTTTACTTGAGTATAAACGAATTCTCCGTCTATTTCTTTTCCTAACCGGATGAGAACGTTGTTGTTGTTGAAAAATTTAGAATCCTCAACTATTATTTGCTCTGACAAACCTATTCTTGTGATTCCTAATCCTATATTTTCTAGTACAATTAGTGCTTCTATAGCTTCTTCCCATGAAGTCACAAAGGGTTTATACAGATCATCTCCTTTTCCGAATTGTCGGATCCAGTGACCGTGTGAAAAGAATATGTAAGCTCCTGGTCCATCAACAGCATACCCTCTGTCAATCCTTCCGAAATAGTCTGATTTGAAGTTATTTTTGTCTCCTGTTATTATCTCAACTAAGCGCTCCAACAGTTCGTAAGCCAAAATTCCTTTTGTTATAGAGGATTCAAAGAAGCTTTCTTCCTCTACTGTTAGTTCTTGTTTCTCGTACTTAAGAGAATGATAAGTATTAGAAGACCCTGAATTGAATATCTGAGATACAAATACTATCATTAATCCTTCCCCCTCTCCTAATTCTTGATCATATTCAAAATCGATATCCATCCAGGTATCAAAAGTATCCCCTGATTGAAATACATAGTTTCCTTCTATTACATTTTCATTCTCATCTGTCTTTACTATTGCCACGTCTATACTGTTATTGGCAGTCCCTGAAGGGAAATTACGTACTCTATAGGATCCTTTTATTTTTAAAGTTTTGTCCCGATCATTGTTTAAATAGAAAAGATTAGCTACTCCGGGGTTTAAATCCGTCCATTGAAAGCTTCCATCAATCGTATAAGGAATAAAGTCTTCTATGACGGATTGGATCCGAACATCATTGTCGGATAGAACTTGCATAATAGGACTACGAAAAGCTTGAGTGTTTGTGAATCCCCCACTTTCTGTTTCAGACCCTTTAAGTTTACTAGTCAGAAATATTTTTCTCCCTGGTAAAAATAGCTGAGACAATTCTAGTTCCGGAATGCTCTTCCCCGAAAGACTTTTCAATCTTTCAATTTCTATCTTATCGTTTCTTCTAGATTTAAGTTGAGTCTCTAATCCGCCAGAATGAAATTTTAATGAAATTTGGTTGTTTTCCTCTTCCCACGTCTTCATGCTTAAGAATCCTGTATATTCTCTTTTCCATACGAGGTTGTTATCTTTAACGTCTTTAATCAATCTTATTTTAGCATTAGGTCCATATATGTATTTTACAGTGTTTATGAATATTAGAGCTTCCCCCTTAAATTTAAGTTTGTTAGAAAATTTAGAGAATATTCCTTCATGTTCTAAATTTCTAGCTAATTCTTTTTCATCGTCTTGCCAGCCTATTATGTCTGAATGAGCAACAGTATGGTTTCCGCTTGCATGTTGCAATTGGTAGAAAACTCTGTCATTATATGCTGTATTAATATTACTCATTTATTTCCAATTTATTTGATCTCTCTTGTAAAGTAAGTGAGAGATGTCCGGAGCTCTGTGTGTACTAACTGACAATTTTAAATTTTTTGTTGCTTTAGTGTTCTCTCTCATTTCTCCTACTAGTTCATCGGTATTGAAATATACAGAGACTAAATTTCCATAAGATACTAAATTCTTGTTCTGGATACCGAACGAGGATTCTAGTTGAGCCATTTCCATATTTACATAATCATCTAAGCTAGGGTATACTTTAGTTCCTTCAGGTAAATCTAAAACTCCTCTTTTCTTTTGAAGATATGGATCTTTCCCTGGTTCGTGTATTACTTCTGGTCTATACTCTGCTACTTCTGCAAGTCCCCCAGGATGATTTTCTGTTCCTTTGAAATATTTAGGAATAGGTTTAGCTGCAATTGCTGCGATGGCTAAAGCTCCAAAACCTAAAACTAAAGGGATTTGAGCTAAGGCTAAAGGAACTGCCGGAAGAGTAAAAGGATTTGATGCTAAAACTGCCGCTTGGGTTTTAATAGCTGCAACTTTTCTAGCTGTGTCTATTCCTACCTCTACTATATTAGCAGCTTTACTGAATATAGCAGCTTTACGTTCAGACTCGCGTTTCTTTTTCTCTATTTCTGCTTCTTTCTGATCTTTTTCGGCTTCTAAAGCACTCCTTTGCTCTTCGCTAAGTTCTTGATTGTCTAGTAGAGCTGTATAGTAATCACTGTTACGTTGTATGTCTTCTTCGTATCTTTGAGCTTTAGCATCAAATAAGGATCCTATAAGTTCTCCTGCAACCGAAACAGAAGCTTGAATAGCTTCAAAAGCATTTTCAAATCCTTCTGTTATTCCCGTTAAAAAACGTTCTATATTGGAACTGTCTAAACCTAAAGCTTCTGCAATCACATCGGAAGTGTCGCTTATGGCTTGTTTCCTAAATTCTTGTAGTTTCTTTTCAGCTTCCTCTTGAGCTTTAGCGTCTGCAATAAAGTTATCCGTTACTAAATTAGACAAAGAGATTTTAGTCCCAGCCAACGCTTGCTCTAATAGGATCCTCTGTTCAGGATCCAACAAAGGATTTTTTAGTTCCTCTTCATAAAAACCAATTTGGTCTTCAAGAATTTTAACAGCAGCATCACGTTTTATTTTTGTAATACGATCTTCATACTCTTTTACAGTAATTTCTTTTCTTAGAAGTTGCTCTTGTAGATCCCCTGTTTCAGCGTCTAAAGCTTCCTGTTCAATTCTTTTTTTATTCTCAAGTCTTACTTTTACTTTACTAAATTCATCCTCTAGAACTCCATTAGAGTTGTCTGAGCGTTGTTTCTCCAGTGCTTCTAGGTCACTACTGTATCTAAGTTCTATTCTTTTGATCTCGTCGACTCTGCCTTTAGCATTATTTATAGCTTGCTCTTTTTCGAGATCGAGTAGATTTTTAGATTGTATAAATAGATCCAGATTAGCAGAAAGCCTTTCTCCTGCAGACTCCTCTTTATTTTTTAGAATTTCTTTTTCGTCTTCTATTCTTTGTTGAAGTATTTCTTTGCTTAGGTTGTAAGCATCTTCTTCAACTTTACTCTGTTTTTCCTTAGCTCTTTTAACGCCTAAGATTGCTTCTAATTCTTTATTGTATCCATCTATACTAGCTTGGATCACTTGAGCTTCTTCCTTTGTAGTAGTCAACTCCAGTAGATCTTTTTGAGCTTTTATTTGTTCCCTTAGGAAAGCTACATTCCTGGTGATTGCGTCACTACTATCATCTGTTGCTTCTGTAGGAGCATTTAAAAAGTCAAAAGGATTTTCTTTGTTTTTCAGTAGTGGCCCTATTGACCCATATAGTTCAATAAATCCATCTACTTGATCCTGGATAGCTTTAGCATTATTATCTCTTGCCTTAGTGTCTGCTATTAATTTATCTGTGCTTTCTTGGAATAATCCTGTTCCGTTTTCTACCCAAGGGAGTAAAACTGAAAATACTCGGGTTGAATTATTTGCTGCTATTTTCCATTTATCTAGTACATCTACATCATCTCTTAAGGCAAAAGAGAATTTATCTATCCCTTCCGATAGTCCTCTAAGAGTTGTTTTTGCAAGTCTTCCTAAAGCATTATCTCCATCTTCTAAACCTAGTATTAATCCACTCCAGGAATCTTTTAAATCCCCCAACAAAGAATCTAAACTTTTTGCTGCTAATTCTGCTTCTTGTAATGCCGCAGTGTTTGTTATGTACTCTTCAGTAGACCTATTAACCGCATCAGCAACGAGTTCATTTTTAGAAGATAAAGATAATAAAGTAGGTGCGACTCTGTCTCCTGCTAGTTTCATTTTCTCTAAAATTAGCTGGGTATTTTCTCCCCCTTCTGTCATTTCATTAAGCCCTTTAAGAAACTTAATAAATGTTCCTGTAGCATCTTTTTCGAATTGCTCTGCTAATTCTTTCTCGGTAAGCCCTGTGAGTTCTAATACCTCCTTTAAGTTTTTCCCTGTAAATATCGCTTGTTGGATTACCCCGTAAGTTTTTCTTATAGAGGTTCTTGCTGCGGCATCTTGGATCCCTAATGCAGAAGTTGCTCCAGCAAGCCCTAAAACCTGCTCAGCTGATACTTTATATATTTGAACCCCTTTTTGAATCTCTGTAGCTGATTTAATTACTTCCTTCTCGGTTGTAGCAAAGTTATTTCCTAACGTAGTAATGACAGAGCTTAATCTGTCCGCATTTTCAGCACTATCTTTAGAAACTTCTATGAATTTGGCAAAATCAGCAACGGTCTCCTCACTAATCCCTTTAGCAGAAACTTTTAATATCTCAATAGCTTTAGCAAAGCCTAGTATGTTTTTAGTTCCTTTTACCCCTAATTGCCCCGCTACTTCTGCAGCTTCGGATAATCCTTGTATGGATACCCCTTTAAGTTCTACTCCTAAGGATATTACTTCTTTCCTCAGTTTGAACATTTCGCCATCCGTAAGTCCTGTAGTTTTTTGAACTGCAATCATTTGCCTGTCGAAATCTCTAATGATATCAGTAGCATCTTTAATCGCCCCGAACACAAGTCTTAGAGATCCAGCTACTCCAAGAACCGGGAGTAATTGACGTAAACCAGATCCGAGGGACTTAAAAAGCTTAGGATAATTCCCTACATTTTCTTGAAATTGTCCTGTAGACTCTTTAATGATTTTTATGGCTTTATTGTATTTTTTAAATTCTACAGTTGATTCCCTTAATTCTCTTTGTTCTTGGTCACTTAATTTTTTACCTAAAGCTAATTTTGCTTGATATTCTTGTATAGATTTTCTAGCTTGGTCTCTTTTAGAAGTAAGTTGGCCTACGAAGGTTAAGCTTCTTTTTATCTCTAAATTCTGTTTTCTTAGTTCTTCCCTTTCCTTTATTAGTGCTCTATTTGTAGACTCAGAAGCAAGTTCATTTTTTCTTTTAGTACTAATTAGACTTTTTTCAGCTTGATCTTGTTCTTTCCAGGCAGTTGATGTCTTTCTAGCCTGATCGGCTATATTTTGTTGGCTTTTTACAGTAGCTTGATCTGTTTTTAGAACTTCTCTTTTTATTTTCTCTGCGGACTTTAAAGCTTCTTCTTGTAGTTTGATAGCATTTTTTGCTTCTAGAGTGGCAAGAGTCTCTTTCCTTTTGGCTTCTATGAATTGTTCTTGAGTAGATATTTTATCAAAACCTTTATAGATTTCAAAAACTTCTTTAGCTGACTCTTTTATCTGTTTATTAGCCTCAAGAATTATTTCAATGTTCTCTTTATATTCTTTCCCGAATTCAAGAGCACTGTCCGTAATGATGTCCTGTCTGGTGATTAGTCCTTCTGCCATTATTTCTTTTTGTTTTTAATTCTGGCCTGTTCTTCTCTTGCAACTTTTAATTTAGAGTCAAATACTTTTTTCATAGCATAGAATTGGGTTACTGTTACAGAATTCGTGTCGAAACTAAAACTGAGAATAGAGCAATATCCTAAAATAACCTCATCTATGTTAGTAGGTTTTCTTCCTTCAGTAGAGGGAAGTTTAGCTGAATGCTTTTCTATCAGTATTAGTATCCCTTTTCTGTAAGAATCTACTAAGTTCAGATCCCTTTTAAAATTATCTTCCGTAAGTTTATAATTCATCTCTCTTATCATGTTCTCAAGTTCTTCATCTCTGTCGAATTTTAGACAATGTACTGCAAATTCTAAAAAATTATATTTTGCTGTGTACATCTCTACTTTTATCATGCTTTTTAAAGTCTTCTCAAAAGAATCATCAGGATCAATAGTTCTGAAATCCTCTTTTAGTTTGGCCCATATTCCTGATAGTTTATCCAAATATTCTTTGTCATCCGTTAATAAAGTTAGATTCCCTGTCTTTAGTATTTCTAAATAGAGTTTTAAAGGGATAGTATCTAAGGAAGTGTAAGTCATATATTGAGTGCTTTTCTAGAATAGGATATTAAAAATGGAGTTAGTTTTTCTGAAATGAGTTTTATTTTATTATCTTCTGTAAGTCCAAAAAATGACTTACTGAGTAATCTAACATTGGATAAAATTTCATCCAATTTAGGATCTGTTGAACCGAAAGACAAATGAGTCCCTGAAGCCTTAGCAAAAAGTCCGTCTAAAAAAGTTCCAGTTTGCAAGAAGTCGTAAGGATCTCCTTCTTTCTTTATTCTTACATTCTTTCCTAAAAGAGCATCGTTTGTAGTTATGTACTCTGAAGATTTTGAGTAATATCCGAGGGGATTCCCGAATATATCTACACTTGATTCGAATAATTGCTCTCTGTTTAAACCTACTACGTATGATTCAATTGAATTCAAATACGCAAATAAGGCGGTTGTAATCGCTGATGGGCTTAGAGACTCAGCTCTCTGGAGCTGAGTTTCTAGTTTTCCCATGCCTATTTAAGATTTGTCTTTTTTAGAGGATCCTTTTCCAGAAAAATCCTTTTCAGGGGATTCTTTTTTCGGAGTTTCCTTTTTAGGAGCTTCCTTTTCTGGTGTATTCCCTACACATGCATTGTAAGCTTCCTCGATCTCATTCTCAGTAAAAATACTAGAATGGGATTTTTTAAACTCTCCAAAAGTAGGATTGTACCCTTTTTTAAAAGACGTGTTCTTAAATTTTTTATTGTCTGACATAATTTCAGTTTGTTAAAGATTATACTGTAAATGAAACCGATTCAGCTTCATAAACTACATCTCCTTGAGCAACTGGTGCAACTGAGATAGATCCTGATACTAAATCAGTATCTACAAAAGTATACAAGTTAGCATCTGCTCCTGCTCCAGGAGTTACACTGTCAGGCGTATTGTCTGTTCCGTCTGAATCTTTTATAGCTGCAAAATCTCCGATGACTAATCCTTCTACAGGAATGTCTCCGCTACATCCAGCGGTTGCTCTAAGAACTAACTCAGTAGCAGTAGGGGTTCCAACAACGGTTAAAGTTACACCGAATACTCCAGTATAGTCTTCAACATCAAAATCGGGTTCAACAATAGCTCCGTTGTCTTGGAACTCTTTGTAGTTCTTATAAGCTAATTGAACAACTGTTTTTTGAGGATCTCCCTCAATAACTGGCTCTTCAATTTGACCAACTGTAAAGTCAGATAATTTTTGACCTTTTACAGTTCCGTCACTCTGTAGAACTCCTTTGATGTTTCCATCTGCGGTGAATTCAAACACTCTAGAATATGCACTACCTTCGTAGGATTCTAAAGCACTATGAGAACATAGTCCTAAGTGATGAGTAAAAGAAATTCCTTTACGTGCTCTTTTGTTTCTGTATTTAACTGTTCTGCTTTCATAAAATGAAGCTTCCGTATTAGAAAGTTCTGAGGCTTCCACCGAGAACATGACTGCAATACTTTTTGCTAGTTTGGCTGCATCCCATGCCACTTTGGTTTTGAATGCTGCAATACTTGCAAATGCGAAGTCTTCCGTTGCTAAAGCATAACCTACAGTAGGAGAATACAAACATTGTTCGTTTGCTCCCGTATTCTTAACGACTTTAGTACCGCCGCAAATATCAATGTAAATCATAAGATTATTTTTTTAACATTTATTAATTGTGTATTTTAAATCTCCGACTATGGCGAAAATGTGTAAAGGTTCTATGTCTGCCTTTTGTATTTCAGAAAGATTAAATCCTTTTAATACAGTTTCCATCCCTGTTTCTATTCCTTTTAAAGTGAATTGATTTTTCTTTTTTATAAGATTCCAAGCTTCTTGTTGAGCTTTAGCATCTTGCCTTTGGGAATCATCGTTGAAAATCAGTTTAAGATTTAGCATAAAAACTATCTTGGTTTGGACTTTCATATCCTTAACGTTAATCGATTTATGTTTATCATCCAGTATGAAAAATATATTTCCTTTATTTTGACCTTTGTCGGTGAAAAAGACGTCCGGAACATAGTCCCCTTCCCCTTTGTAGGATTGGGGAACTGTTCCTGAGTCTATTTTATTTTTATAAACTCTCCCATAAACTTCTATAGGACTCCAACCCAAATTATCAAAAAGATAAGTTTGTAGTTTTTGAATTACTATGTCTGCTGTTACAGGAGTATTTATAGTGTTGTTCATTACCAGTTGCTTTTGTTGTCCACAGTGGGCTTAATCTGAAAAATGACTTTCTGACATTGCTTCACTGAATAGTTGTATTTGCTAATTATACCATAAGACAAGGTTTTTCCTTGGTCACTTTTTGCTCCTTCTAGTTCTAATTTTAAAGTTGCATAAGATTCCCTTATAGATCTTTGCTCTACATTAAATCTCCCTGAAGACATCATCAACTCAAGACACGATATACATACAGCGAAACCGAAAGGCTTACTGAATAGATTCATTTTAGTGAGTATTAGCTCACTGTAATCTGTTTCGTCATCATAATCTATGTGTTGATCCAATATGTCTGCTAAAACTCTCTTAGCTGAGTCTGTACGTATCCTAGTCAGTTCGATATTTACATCGGCTGGAACTGAAGATATTTCTGAAGCAAAGGAAGATAACAAATTGTCCACCTCAACTAAATTGTGGAAGCTCTTGAATACCATTAGAGATGTTCCCACTTTATTAGCAGCATCTACGGTGGTATCTCCTTTTATAGAGTCCCCGAATCCAATTAAGGTAGATAATTCCGTTATAGAGTTAGCGTCGTACATATTATGGTCCTGCTACTAGTTCAGCTTCAAATAATGCGATTCCTTCTTCTGATAAGCTATCAATTTTCTTAGATAGGGTTGTGTCTAACTGATTAACTGTTGCAGCTGCTATAGTAGTATCAACAGCTCTCGCTGCATTAATACCAGCAACTACTGAAGCCAATGTGTAAGATACGGTCTTATAGATAAAGAATCCATCTGCTTCCGTTTGTGCGCCTGCATCTTCTAACGATTCTGCTTCTTCCGTATCTATGGAATAAATCGAATCCACATTATTGATCACCGGGATCGCAAGAGCTTGAGAGGAAGTAAATTCCGCAAAAGGCTCATCCGAACTCCATTTTTTCAATAATATGAAAGATCCAGATTTCTCATATAAAGCGGTTTTAGTCTTACGAGTTTCTTCTGCAAGAATACCGTATACTAATTTACCTACTTTAGTAGATTCCAATAAGATGACTTTGTTAGCTTCCCAAGGAGTTAGAACCGTTCTGCTTCCGTCTCTTTCAACAGTCACTGTTCTATCCACAATCACGATTAATAATTTGAATCGTTTTTGGAATAAAGCATTGACTTGATCAAGATCAGGAATAGGAATTTGAGTTCCAACGAAATTCTGAGAGAAGGCATATTGCTCTCTCGTTTGTTGGTTAGCTGCTAAATTATCAAACGTGGATTCATCCATCATTATAACTCGAGGGACGTCTCCAGTAGCTTTCGCTTCTTTTATTACACGTTTAATGTCATCTATAGGTTTGGCATTTGAAACATCAGACCAAACTGTGGTAACTCCAAATTTATTAGAAGCTTTATATCCAAAGTCTATACGTATACCCGTCCCTACATTGTTATCATCATCGATGATTGTAACTCCGGAAGATAAACTTTGCAAAAGCATATATTCTAATTTCTCGTGAATACCCATTGTGACTTTAACCTGATCAGCAAAAATTTTGTCGATTAAGACAGAAGTTTCTACGTTTCTTGCTTTTAGTACATCGATATCAGACATGTTCTTCTCTGTCATCTGCATTTTCATACCTAACTTAGGTACATCTCCAGATGCTGTTCCGAATGAGTCTCTCTTTTTCAATGGTAAACTTGAGTCTAATGATACAACATCAGCAGCAACTATACTAGAGTCGATGGTCAATGTGTTCCATTTAAGGTCTGCACTTAGTTCTTCTGTTAACATGTCTTTATACATGTAAGTCAACGCTGTCTTTTTTCCATTTACTCTCTCTTCAATGGTTTTAGCGATTTGATTAAACCAGTCTTTAAACTGGACGAAAAATGATTCGTTCATGGCTTAGTCTTGTATAAATCTAATTAGTGGAAGAGCTGCTTTCACGGCAGCTAAAATAGCTGTTGCATTGTAAACCGCAGCAACATGGTTTACAGATCCTCGTAGTAATACAGATACGAATGGCTTACTTGTGCGTACACTTGATACGACAACGCCGAAATAAGTGTGACTCGCAGGTAAAGCAGCGTAAGCTGTTCCGGAAATCGGCATAGGTTTAATAACTCCAGTGGCCGTTTCCTCAATCAACAGATGACCTTCTTCTATAGTAGCAGGGGTAAATCCGGTAGTGTCTAATGTTTTCCCTCCTGGAATCACTTCCAAATTCTTAACAATGACAATTCCTTGCCCTCCTAAATTAAAGTTGTCACCTGTATTATTCAAATTAGCAGTAGTTCCCGCCATAATTTTAAATTTTTAAGGTTAATATTCTTTTTGCTAAATATTCATTCGGTCAATGACTTTATCTACGTCTTCTTTTTTAAGTTCTCCGTTTGTCTTCCCTTTTCCTGCAGGACCTCCATAGTTACTTTGGTCTGCCGAAGATTGGGTCAATTCAGAAAATTCAGTCTCTAACTCTTTTGCTTGATCTTCAAAAGATGTCTCAGAATCTAAATCTATTCTGTCCATCCATTTTTCTTTTATCTCCGGTTTCATTCCCTTCAATATTTCTGATCCCTCAAAAGCTGCTTTAGCCTGTTGTCTTTTAGAGTCCGTAACTTTACCAGATTTGATCTCTTCTAATTCTTTTGCGATTTGTTTGTTCTGCTTAAGTATAAGCTTCACGTATTCAGGAACATCTCCGGAAATTTCTTCTTCCTCGTCTTCCTCATCGTCTTCAGTTTCAGTTTTGAGCTTTGGCTTACGTTTGTTCTTGTCTGCCGCTGCTTTTCGATCTCGATCGTCGTTCCTTGCAATTTGCTCGATGCTTAAGAATTCATTGAACTCATTAATCACCTCATCGATTGCTGAATCGTCAGCATCATCTTCTGGTTGAGTGCAAAGTCTGTCCGCTATTGAGTCCATCCTTTTTTGTGATAGGTTAGCCTTAGGGAATAATGCCTTAAGTCTTGCAATCACTTTACTTTTTTCTACTGCCATGTGTTGAAATTATATTTAATGTGGTTACAAATCTAACAACATATTTTCAATCTATTGCATAAAACAATGAAAGTTTATATGATCGCAACAAAAAAGCTCCCTTTTTACAGGAGCTTTTAAAAATGGCTATCAATCAAAATTTGTAGTTAGAACTTAGCTAATGTACTAAAAAAGTTTAAAGTCCTGAGAATTGAAGGTTGTAAATTTCCCCCTCGAGGGTAGTGCTAAATTGAGATTTTATTCTTTTAGCAAAAGAAACCAAGGCGAATTTATATCTGTGCTCAAATACTTGCCCGTTCTGTTCATGTGTACCAGGTATGAAAATTTTAGCATCGTGTTTATTTATAGTTTTTCCTTGAGGATTTACTATTGTAACGGTAACAAACTGAACTGTTTTTATACGTTCGATTGTTGTCCCGTTGTACTCGATTGTGATTGTTCCTGTTCTTAAAGTTTCCATGATTTTATGTTTTTAATTATAGTGCTAATATACCTATTATTCATACAGTATGAAAATATAAACCGTTAAAGTTTCATACAAATAAAAAAGCTCCCGGAGGAGCTTAATCGTTTTTAGAATAATGTGATCCAAGATTGTTGTCTCCATATTTTTCTATTTGATTCCCCTTTGTCGAAATATTCTTTTCCGAATCTTATTGTAGTGAATGTGTCCGTATCTTGACCTGCTTCTCTTAGTTTTCCTATTATCTCTTCTGTAATTTCTGGACTTACTCCGAATGCCCCTGAATATGCGTAGCATAATCCTTGAGAGGTAATAGAAGAAGATCCATAGGAAGTAATTCTTTTAAGGAAATTTAATCCATCAGCTTTATATCTTAGCATTACGATGAACCCTAACCCGTAGGTCTTGGATTTTGTTCCTTCACAGATGTAAACTTCAGGATTGTATTTTCCCCATCTTGTTTCTTGTTCTTTTTTGATGTGTTCCATTCCGAAGTTTTCTGCTAATTTCTGAGAATACCCTTGGCTGATGAATTGTTCGAAAGTAATTTTTTTTGTGATTTTTAAAGTTTCCATGATTTTATGTTTTTAATTATAGTGCTAATATACATATTATTCATACAGTATGAAAATATAAACCGTTAAAGTTTCATACAAGTAAAAAAGCTCCCGAAGGAGCTTAGTTGGTTTAAGATTCTCTTTTACAGATGGTGCAAACTATTTTTGGCCACTTTTTGCCTGGGATCTTAACCTCTTTGTGAGGAGTCATTGTTAGGCATTTCTTACAGAATTTGAATTTAGGCATCTTTTACCTCTTCGTAATTACCTTCTTTGTTGAAGTTATTCATCCATGTAGACAATAACCTTTTAGAAGTTGCTTGATCCAAATTGAATTCATCCATTATGAAAGGAGTTGCTCCAAACATATTAGTTGCTCCGGAATCTCGAAGGTCGTTAAGGAAAGAAAATACTTCTTTCTCTGTTTCTGTTGTTTTTCTCATAATATTAATTGTTTTGATTATAGTGCTAATATCCATATTATTCATATAGTATGAAAATATAAGCCGTTAAAGTTTCATACAAGTAAAAGCCTATCCCTGAGAGAGGATAGGCTTAGCTATTAATCAAAACGTAACAAAATGGAAAAATCCTTTGAATTGCTAATGTACTAAATTATTCAATAGGTTCTACAGGATCTTTAATTTTAGTTTCCAAGGCTATTTTATCCATCTCATCTTTTATGTCTTCCACTAAGTCTATTAATCCAATCCCGGTCTCTTTGCTCATCAGGCCTGAATCTACTGCTTTAGTAACAGTTTCTACTCTCTCAGCAATATCACTCGGGAGTATGGAATTAAAATGGATGTCATAATAGAGAGTTTGTCCCTCTGTGGCCAAAGAAGTGTTTGTGGTCTTAGTTATTCCTGAAATCAATACATTCAGACACCTTTCTATAAAAGTTCTAGTGTTGGATCGCATTAGCTCAGCTTTTAATTCCGTTCCTAAGAACATAAGCTTTACTGTTTTCTCAGCAACGTTTCCTAAATCCTTAAGTTTATTTAAAGAAAGATTAGGAACACTGGATCCGTAAGAAATTATATCTTCTAGTTTTTCTATCTCTAATTTATTAGATTCTGGAGCAGTTTTAGCTTCTAAGAAACTTACTTTTCCTTTTATCTCATTTCCTTCATCATCATATTTTATAGGGATATTGAAATGCTTACCACTTTCGTCTTTAGTAGGCATTCCTACTACCTCTCCTTCTGTAATTAGGATAGGATGACCCGAATAATCATTAGCATCTCCTAGTTTAGACAAAGCCACTTCGTGTCTGTCTACAGGAGATTTTACTGGATACCACTGAGGGTCTCTCTGGTCGTCGTACACCATAGGGATTCTATCAAAACCGTGAGGGGGAGATTCTATGATGATCATTTTCGAAGATTCATCATTCAAATAGAATTTAGTAGTCTCGTCCCATATCTCTACATGGTTTATGGTTTGGCCGTCTGATGAGGTACTGTATTGCCACATGAATAGAATCATGTTACCGGCGGAATCAAAGTAAGGAGTCATAACGCCCGTCGTGTTGTCTAACACCTTTACTTTGATCTCTTTGGCTTGAGCTTTCAGCTTAAGACTTACCAGTATTTTATTTAGTATGGAATTAGGTTCTATGTCGTTTATATAAAAATTCATAGCTACCTGAGTCTGAGAAAGTTTAACTATGGTGGATTTAAGGATTTTAGAATCAATCCTATTCACCCTCCATATCTGTTTAACTAATTCCGATAGATTATTATCTTCTGAAGGAATAAGTGTAACAGGTTTGCCTATAATGAAAGCAGACAAGGTCTCAACTATGTTCTGTGCATGGTTAATGTAGATCTTAACCATTTTTTGAATCTTATTTCCGGCTAAAGATTTATCCCTTTGAATGACTCCTACTTGTCCGTCTCTTTGAGATCTGTCTTCCTCCCTGTATTCCTTTATATAATTAGCAATCGCATCAACGTCTTTAGAAGTCTTTCGGATCTCGGCTATTGCTTTTTCAGGATCCGATTTCAATAGATCCATTAATCGTTTCAGTTCTTCATCCATTATTTAGTCCTTTAGTAAGTCCCAAATGTAATAAAAAAAGGACATTATTTATAAATGTCCTTTTTATTTTTACTTTTAGATGAGGTTATACTCCTACTATTTCTATAGCATATCTGCAATAATCGTATCCTTGGTTGTCTCCCAATATCATTCTTTCTATTCCTTTATAAGTAGTCTTAAATATAACTAATTCGTGTACATCTTCCGAGAATACGGCCTTAAATAGTCCTTTAGTTTCCATCTCCAGGTCTATTTCTCTTACGTCTAAAGTCATAATCTTACTCACTATGGTCTTAGGTAAGACTTTTACATTGATACAAGATAGCTCTTCCCTCTCCGATGCTTTTCTTGTCATTCTGAACCCTAATTCTCTGAGTTCTCTTACTAATAGATTAATTTCTTCTGTTGTCATAATATTGCTTGTTTTAATTATTATACAGCCAATCTACGTATTATTCATACAGTATGGAAATATAAACCATTAAAGTTTCATACTTAATAGTAAAGAGTCTTAGCTTGGGATTCAGAGATAGCGTGTCTTGACGGTTGTCTTTTGATTTCGAATAGCTCGTTCATGAATAGGGTATCAAGTACATCCGGAGACTCATTTTGAAGCATGGCTTTCATTTCATCTTTGCCTATGACCTTAAGCTTCCCGTCATGGTCAATCTTGTCCCGTTTAAAAGCCTTTCGTTCAAAAATCATTCTTTGCTTAACCGTCATAGATTTATCGAACCTCATGTTCTGTACATAGTCGGAAACAACGTATTTATTCCTGTTGACCGCATCTCCTGCTCTGTATATCAATTGAGTCTTCAAGTTGAAATAATTCTCGTCCTCGTTTTTACCTGTTACAGGATTATAGACCTTCATAGGCCTTGCTCCTCCGTGAAAAGATTTAGATCCTTTAAGAAAACCATCAATGTATCCTCCTACTCCGTCAGCATCGAACAATATGTCCTTATTGGCAACTCCATGCTTTATGGCCATATTCACTATCGCATCCAACACTTCTTTTCCGTCAGATTTTTCCATTATGGTCATATCTTCTAGAGATCTACCTTCAAAATAACTTACGATGAACTTATTGGATCCTTTTAAAGCAATATCGGCAACTATCCTTTTTCTGTTTGCCTCCTTCACTTCGAATACATTTTCAAACATTCCTTTGAACGACTCATAATCATATATGTCAGCATCCGATTGAACAAACTTCCAGTTACTGTCAAGCAATGATCTTCTGGTAGCTTCATCCTGAGATAAAAGGTTAGCTAAATATGCAGGATTTATTTTAAGAAGCTCTTGATTTTGGTATATGGATCCTGATATGAATGTGATGGATTTAACGAAGTCCTCTGCTGTTATGGAATTCTCTATTCCTTGTTCCTCTGCTGCTTTTCTGGATTTTTCAAGCATCTCAGTTATTACAAATTGAGCTTTGTCAATCACTTCTTGTTTGTTATCTCCCCAAATGTAATTGCTACCATACCTAATGAAATATCGTACAACTCCGTCTCTCTCAGGGATAGGATAGCCTGTGTCTTGATCGATCCACCACTCGATCAGTTTAGCTACCCAACTTTCTGGATCAGGATTACATGTTGCCCTCACGTAAGGCTTCACTCCACAAGTAGATCTATTCCTTGTGAGCAAATAAAAGAACATAGTTTCAGAAAAATGGGTGAGCTCATCGAATCCTATGAGAGGAATTTGAGCTCCCTGGTAGTCAAGTTTATTCTTTTCGTATTCTAAGTGTGCAAATTTAAGCTTACTTGGACCAAAATTCCACTCTAAAGAACTTTCCCTTGGTGTTGCTCCTACAAAAGGATATATGGCCATAGACGTATCCCATAGTCCTCCCTCCAGTCTTATCTGAGGAGAAGTTCTCCTGAAGATCACTCCCCCGAATCCTTTTACATCTTTGTTCCTTAAATATTCTAGAAGTAATCCATAAGTCTTTCCAACTCCAGCAGCTGAACCCCCAATCACAATGTCTGCTGGGGAGGAAAGGAATTTTTCTTGAAACCCGGGTTGAGGTTTTATAATTTTAGGCTCTTGCATTTAGCAAATATACCTATTTTTTAGAAATAAAAACTAAATGTTCTTTACAAGACCCCGGTGCCTCTTCGTTTATCTTTAAAAGACCTCGACATTTTATCTTTTATTATCAGGTAGTTGGTATATGACTACGTCTCCGGTCTTAGACTTATTGTGCTTATTATACCCGTCGAAATATTTAATAAGCTTCTCTATCGCTCCTAGTTTGTCCATGAGCTTTACTTTCTTTAAGTGTCCTACTGTGAATGATTCCCCGTCCATGTGTACTTTCATTTCTTGGGTTTCTAGTCCTGCTATCATCTGACGAACGGGTTTAGGCATATCATTCATTTTCTTCATGTTCCCGTTCTCATCATACATATCTGCAGGATCAAATCTGACCATGTTCGAGAGTTCTTGTATGAGATCATCGAGATCGACTCTGTTGCGTTCTTGCATTTCATTCCGTAATTCTTGAATTCTATTACCGACTTTATACTCACGTGATAACTTGGATGCTCTCACTGCTATAGTCATCTCTTTCATATTGGATGCATTGTATGCTTCTTTATACGATGCAGTTAAATTACCTGTTCTCAAGTATGCTTGAGCGAAGGCTTCTTGTTTCGGAGTCAATTTATTTACAGTCATACTTATGATACTTTTATGTGTCCTTTACCTACTAAATGTACGATCCTTGCACGTACCATTTTCCTTTGAGTAGAAGACAATTTGGATTCTTTATTTTGAATCAATTTGAACTCAGCTATGAGTTTTTCATAGTCTTCTATGACCTCTTTTGTTTTTCGTCTATTGCGAGATTTCCTCTTCCCGAAGAAAACTACAAAAGGTCTTATAATTTCTATTGATATTTGTTTCAGTGTCATAGGACAAATCTACGAATTTATTTTGTAAACAAAGTAAACAATGTATTGTTTCTCAATTATTGCAATGCCTGCTTACGTTTCCCTAAGGTGTAAACAATGTAAACAATAAAAGCGAGAAACTTTTGTAATCCTACGTAACGTGTTTATAGTGTGTATTACTCCTATATTCAGTATATTACATATACTTTCAAAAGTTTATGTGTTTTATTGTTTACATTGTTTACACCTTAGCCAATCATATACTACCATTGGTCAAACCGTGTAAACAATGATTGTTTATTTATTGTTTACTTTGTTTACATCATGTCTGCTTCCAAACATGGTTTTGATCCACATAGTCCGGCCTTTTCAATAGGTTTGCCACAGACGTCGCATTCGAATTCTTCTTCCATTATAATATTTTTATGCGTTAAAGTTTCATACTCGTCAATATTACCTCCTTTATAAAATTCTTCTCTTCTAAGTCGTAGGAAAAACTCCGATCGGTTTTAACCTCGATTAATTCTCCCTTTTTGATCTTAATGTGTATCATTCCTTAAATAATTTAGTCCTCATTATCTTGTTATTTTATATACCAGATCAGCTATAAATCTGGATTGTTTTTGACTTGATAGTTCTTTATAATTCTCTCTTATTTCCTCTATGTTCTTGTCCAAAGAAGATTTGGTCTTAGTCCCGTTTCTTTTTACAACTAAGGCTTGATCGTTCAGAATTTCTGAATCACTTATGAGCTTAGGGAACAAAATACTAGTGCCTTTTCCGTGACCTTCAGACACCTGAAGAACATATCTCGGACAAGTTTTCTTGCTGTAGGAAATATTGTCCCCTTCCAATTTACAAGTGTATACCGCTCCTATGGTTCCTTTGCTGAATAGTTTAGAGCTAAAGGACCAAACTTTACCGGGGGAATTGTCTTCATCTATTTCTATGAATTTGTGTGAAAAATCTCCCTTGAATTCCCTCATCCCTAAATACATTATTTCTGCTTCTCTCATGATGTTGTTTTGTTTTAATTATTAAAAATTTTCTATTCTGTTTAATCCGTTTTTGTTTACATATTCAAGAGATTCCCATTCTTGATTGCTCATGACATAAGGGCCATTGCTTTTCTCTATTTTGATTCTTAAATCTCTTACTGTTTTTAAATGATTTTCCATAATATTGCTTGTTTTAATTATTATGAGGTAAATTTACGAAACATTCATACAGTATGAAAATAAAAACCGTTAAAGTTTCATACTTAGTTTAGCACAAGCTCTCCAACTGCTATTAAAATAGATCACAATCGATGTTCCCTTCGTGAGTTTTAGGAATTCTTTCCCGAGATCTTTAGGTACTTCTATAGGAAGAGGTTTTATCTCCCTCCGAGATTTTATATCCTTATTCAATTCGTCGTACTTTAAATTTCCCCTGCGATTGAAAAAATAATCTTCCAGGAAGTCGTACATAGGTTTAGAAGTTTTAGTTAGGTTTCTCAATTCTCCTTTAGGTCCTCTGAAATAAAGTTTTTTAATTTTCATTTTTTATATGTTTGTTAAATTCATAATTTATGTCTTCAAATTCATTTAATATCATCGTGACGATTAAGTTGTTCATTTTCCGGTCATCTAACTTACATAAGATTTCTAACTTAGTATACGTCTCCTTAGGGATCCTGACGTCTACGTTCACGGTATCTTTAGATCCGTTTCTATAATCCTTGTAGTTCTTAATAGGTTTTTTTGTTTCGGGTCTTTTGAAATGATCTTTACAAAATTCACATTCCCCTTTACATTTTCCCATCCCCTCTTGCTTCGAATAACAAGAAAAACTACTCATACCGTTTTATTAGTTCCACTAATTCCTTATAGGATTTTATCCCTGTATGTCTCCACACCTGTTCTCCGTCTTTATAGATCATCAAGGTAGGGAGACTTTTTACTCTCATGGCCTCTGTCAATTCTTGGTTCTTGTCTATGTCTATCTTAACAACCCGTGCCAAATTTCCAAAATGAGCAGATACGTCTCTCATCACTGGATGCATATTGTTAGATTCTTCATTCCCTTCCGTATAGAAAATCATCAATACAGGTATGTCTACGACTATTAATTCTCCGAATGTTCTCATCTTTTTCCTTTTTTTTTATTTATAACACTATTCCTATTTTTATTCCTGCTTGCCAGACTCCGTGTCCTGTTCCTTTAGGATCCCAAGCTTTGTCGTCTGATTTCCAATCATATCCTGTAGAAATTCCAAAGTAAATGCCTTCGAAATATCTTTCTATTCCTATATTGCTTCCGAACATAGGGTAAAGAAATCCACTTTCTCTTGAAATTAATCCTAACCTAATTGCTCCTAGGTAATATCTCCATTCATCGAATTTAGAATGTAAATTAAATCCTAATACGGTTCCTTGTATGTGAGCATAGTCCAAATTGTTTAGATCTGGAAACAAATATACTTCGGCATTAAAATACACTAAGGTCATTTGATATTCTACTCCGAATCCAAAATTGATTTTCTCTTCGGATTTTTTAAAGTGAACAAGAGCGTTCTCATTGTTACTGAGTAGATAGTGCTGAGGTTCAGTGTATAAATAACCTGTGAACCTTTTATCCTGAGCCGAAGCGGTCAAAATTGTTATGATGAACATTAAAAAAGCTAAAGCCATCATCCAGTAAGTTTTGTCTAATTTTTTCATAATTTAATTGTGTTATTACTAAAAGGACAATATTCTATTTTTGGTTTAGGTAATAATTCTTCATAGTCCCTTTTTATTTTTTCTTTTATGGCTTGTCTACAAAATTCAGAAACATCTATTTTGTATGATTTCATTTTTACCAACGTATTGTGTTGAGTTTCTGTAATCCTTAAAGTCTTTATTTTAGTATACTTATTCAGGGATTGTAATACATTTAGTAACTATATACAATTGTTGTAAGTAATTAAAGGTTTTTCCTATATGTGTTGTATCTATTTTTTACAGTCCAATACGTAACGCTTTTTCCTTCTCTCCAAAATCCTGTCCACTTATTTTCATAGCCTTCACTTACGTACCATTCCTCAAAAGTTTGTGGGTGTTCATCCTTTAACTCCGTACAACACTGGCTATAATTAATAGCTTCATTTATTGCATTTATAACAGCTTTATGTGTTCTTCCGTGCTTACCTATCATAGTTTCTGCATCCATTATTTTAAGGTGCTTATTTAGTATTTCTTCTGCTTTTGTCATCGTTTTTTTATTTAAGTTATTTCTATTTTCACGCTACTAATCATAGCCTAAAACGTTGTAAAACATTAATTTGCTTCATCCATTCTTTGAAAACCATCACATCCCAAACATTGAGTTTCGCATCTGCTACCACCTTTTTCTTCGGCATCGCAAATGAACGCTCGTTCATTCTCTTTGTTTACAACTAGGCAAGCAGTTTCAAAATCCATATCGTACTCCATTAATTCTTTTCTTCTTGCTCTATTTCTTGAAGCTCTTTCAGCAGCCATGCTTCTTTCACCTAAATTGAGTGAAGCAATAGCATCTAATCTATTATATCCGTATTGCTCCATTCGTTCAATTATTTGCTTTTCAGTATCCATAATATTTTTAGTTTTAAATGCCTACAAATTTCTGTGTTTTTTACAAAATACAGTTCCACTATTTCTTTTCACCATTTTATTACAAGCTACGTTTCGGCATTCAAACAGTTCGCTTTGCTTTACAACAACGGGTAAAATTAATTGCTCAAAGTGTTTATTTGCTATGGCTTCTAAATCTTTAGCAAATGTTTCATTGCAATATATTGGCTCGCCATTTTCAATCCTTTTTAATAATTTTTTGTATAATTTCATCTTTATTTGGTTTTTAAGTTCTTAACTCCGCAACTATCCATACAACATAAACGTTAGACACAATTAAATGGTTTTTAAGTAATCATCTATTAAGTGTCTGTAAAAGTGTATATTTTTACGCTCATCTATTAACCAATCCCGAAAACCATTTAACAGTTCACTGCGTTGGCTAACACGTTGTATAGCTAATTGCTCTTGTTCGCATTCATTCCAAACTTGTAGTAAGGCTTGTTGCACACTTACACTTTCAGGGTAAGCCGTTTGTTCTTGGATTTCTTTGATTCTTTCTGATGTCATTATTTCTATTTATTTTTCCAAATTATTGCATCACCAGACTTTCTGTATTCTTTAGTTTCTTCTGGTAAATCTTCAAATGTTTTTAACGTTCCCTTCGGCACAACAACACTATGTAACAATAATTGTTCTTTACACGTACTACCGCTAACATTGTATAAAATCAATCTATTAGCATAGTCTTGCACTTTGTCTTTTACTTCTTTCGGAGTTTCGTCTAATATCTGTTTTGCTGTTTTACTTCTCATAATAAACTGTTTTTATACTTTGCCGTTATACCCCATTTGACCACTTCTGCCAAAGTTCCAGTAACTTCAAAAGCCTGTCAATTTTTGCTTTGTATTTTTTTGGAATTTGGTTTTTACGTATAGAGTTATTGCTTCCTGACAACTCTATACTTATTTGCTTCCAATTTATTAAGTCTTTACTTTTCATCTCTAAAATATATTGTATATTCACTTCTTCCATATTGCCAACCTTTCGTAAAAGAAAAACCATTTTTACCAAAAGAAGTGTCTATTTTAATTTTATAACCTTTTTTAGATGCTAATTCCTCTATTTCTGAAAACATATTAAACAAATCTTTTTTAGATTTTATGTAAGTAGCACAAATACTATATCCGAATAAACAACCATCTTTAGTAGCATTATCGTAATTAAATATACTTTTTTTAATTCCGAATATTTTTGATAAATCCGTTCTTTTTTTAGGTAATTCCATTATATTAGGTTCTAATTATATAGGCAAATATACAAAATAATGTAATACCAACCAAATAAAAATACAAAAAAATGTAAAATAATTTAAAAAACGGGGTCTAACACTGTATAAACCCCCATTAAAACGAGCGTTTATTGTTAAGATCTACAAACCCTTGCATTTGGTTTAGTATTATATTTTCGGTTTCTTTTACGAATTTATCAGCTTTTGCTTTTGCTTTTAAACACCTCTTGCAACTAACATAATTCCAGTTGTTACTCGTAACAGTGTTCTCTGTGTCAGGCGTTCCGCAAAATGGGCTTTGTTCGTATTCGCTTGGGTAGGGGTCGTAATGTGCTACCATAGTTTAATTTTGTTTTGTGTCAACGTAAAAACAAACGCTAACAAAGCTTATATTTCATTTATTCGCTACATCATCATTCCATAAAGGATGTTCGCAGTTATCACAGAAACCAACGGTTATTTTCCTATTGTCTTTTTTTACATTTATTTCTTGGCAGTCAGTACATACATACACCTTCAATTTATCAGGAAGTAAAGTATTACCGCTAACACCGTATAAAGCTAATTGCTTTTTTAGTTCTTCTTTTTCTTGCAATAGTCTTTTAATAGTTTTTCTTTGTTCCATTTCTTTCTTAGAAACAGAAGCAAGTGCATCTTTGTAATTTTG
>Ga0070747_1000176_pt1 | contig 32100 bp, 47 predicted proteins | sample VirMetDEL_Mar_31_FD_77321 | JGI IMG/M metagenome (GOLD analysis project Ga0070747, IMG submission 77321) | Aqueous microbial communities from the Delaware River and Bay under freshwater to marine salinity gradient to study organic matter... | ecosystem: Environmental > Aquatic > Marine > Coastal... | reverse complement strand
TGTTATTTAGGTTTTAAGATTTTTTCAGTGGCGTATTTTTTTTTTATTTTTTTTTATTTTTTTTTACTTCAACATGTTCTGTGGGGTGTTTACAATACTATCTGCCTTTGTTCTTGACTTCTTATCGTGGCACACCTTACACAGTGATTGTAGATTTAATTCGTTGTACGGGTCACCGCCTTGTCTGATAGGTTGTATGTGGTCAACAACGTCGGCTCCTTTAATTATAGAAACATCATGGCAATTTTTACACAAAGGATTTCTTTGTAGGTGGTACAACCTGACTGACCGCCAACGTCTGCTTGAGTAGAACAACCTCATGTCGCCTAGCTTATTGCGTCCTTTACTTGTTGGAGCGTTGCTCTTGTTATCCCTCTTGACCACCCATGGTCTGTTCACGTTCTTAGGTTTTGTTGGCATACGCTTTGTCTTTATGTGCTGCTTGTTTGTTAGTTTCAAATCCTATTATCTGAAACACCATACCTATTTTTTCAAACACCATACCCTTTTTTTTTACTCACTGATAAGGAAATAGTACTCAGTGTCCATTGATAGTATATACTCCATACTCTTGTGGTAGTCCAATAGCTTATACTTATCAGCACTGTCCCATATATCGTGGCAACCCTTCCTTTCACCCATTGATAGACAGTGATAAGTTATGTTGTTCTTATCAGTGATAAGGTCTTGACGTCTACTTCTTGGAATTAAGTGGCTATGTGATAGCGGTACGTCGGACCTTCCACAGCCAGTGCAATAATGTCCTCTTTCATCTGCTATTTCTTTGTACACCTTCTTGAGTAGTTTATTTTGTTCGATTTTCTTTTTATTAGCCACAAGCACAGGTTTTAGTTGTTTTTTTCATCATATACGCATTTAGTTCATCACAAGCTGAATCCAACCCTTTACACACCACTGCTCTGTAACCTCTTTCAGTGAGGTCTACTATCCACTGCTTTTGTTCTTTTGTTGGATATCCTTTGTATTTCAATTCAATAAACAATCCGTGATAACCACCTCTTGCCTCAGTGATTTGTACGTCCGGAAAACCTTTCACATATCCATTGCGTTTTGCCTTAATTGCTTGTTTCATAGATGTGCGTATACCACCTAAACTTGCGCAATATCGTGTTTTTGGGTATTTGAGTGACAAATACTTGATAAAGTTAGTTTGCAGGCTTTCTTCACTCATTAGCTTGCTTGATAGATTGTTCGAAAATAAAATACACGATTGATACGATAAATATCAGTGTTATTATTGGTAAAAAGATTACGCTAGTTAATATGTATATCAGTGTTAGTATCAGATTTTTCATAGGTTTGTACAAATTCAATTTTGATAGTCCCTTCACCGACCAGCCACAATTCCATTACTTCTACCATGTGGTCAATCAGTTTTTCTTTTATTTGAGGCTCATTGAGTCCTTTTTCGTTCGCTATTTCAAATTGTATGATAGCTTTCATTGTTTTTTGCTGTATTCCTTTAGTATTTCGTATGTTTCTTTCAGTGTATAAATATCTTCATTCATGTGGTCTTTCAAACGAAACACACTGTACACTTCTTTTATATCACCATTTGGCTTGCGTCTTACACAATAAAGTAAATTGGGTGGATTTTCTAGCTTTAGCATCTTGCCTAAAATTTTGTATGTACTCATTTCCCTTTTATTTCGGAGCTTAATTTGCGTTATTTTGTCGTTTTTAAGCGTTTTAAGGCACTTTAGCAATTCGTATGGATATTGTTCCACCCAACTTCTTTATCGGTGCAAACATACAACTTAAATTGTTAAAAACAAAAAAAGGGACACCAAATTGGTATCCCTTATGTGATTGGCGGGTAATTTTACCCTGTCTTGCTAGATTCATTACAAATAAATAGACACCGAACCGCCAATGTCTTACAATGTTAAAAACGTTTGTTTTTTGGGTCAAGAGCGTGTTCGCTCCACAACTTACAACCACTTACTTCACCATTAAACCAACATTTTTCATATTCCGGTTTCAAATCAATTATCCAACTATATTTGTGACGTTTCATTGTAGCTTTTTTAATCATATCGTGTCCGGTCTTGTGATATCTGTCATAAATATATATTTCATCAACATTATCCCACTGTCCAACTTCTTTCATCCAACTTTCAAACTCTTTCAACTTCTGATTATCTGCTAAAAATATTAGTTTTCCAGTTCTTGTGGCTGAATCCATATAACTCGTATTTGTTTGCATATCATTGTACGATTTCGTTATATCAAAGGATTTACTTGTGACTATTATAATTTTTTCAAGTTTATCCGTTCCTGTTTTTCTATCATATATTTCTATATTTTTCATAATTTTATTCATTTTGTTTGATTTTTTTAAATTAACAATGGTCTTTACATTTGTAACACAATCTTTGGTCAGTATCCATCTTTGCTCCACAACACTCTGAACGTTCCTCTTCATCATCATCAAAAGGTTTTGGTGGATTTTCTCTGATTTCTTTGATTTCTTCAGCTATTTGGTTGTGTTTTTGATTGTAAATAGATGTCGTATCAATAGTGTTTCCGTTTTTATCAGTGTATTTGTACGACCATTTTTTTACAACTCCCATTTCCTTGAATACCTGATTGGAGTCCTGATTTTTCGTATCAATTTTATGCTTTTTTAACATGGTTCTGTTGATACGATTTTCTATTTGGGTGGAAATGTACAGACCAAGTACCATTCCAAGCAGTAACACTGCTATAATTGTGATTATCATCATATTTTTTTACTTTTATTCATTAATAATTTTGCTTGTTCTCTGAAATGCGGCACTTGTTTTGGGTCAGCTTTCATTGTTCTAACTTGATATGTTGCGTCCCATAGGATTGCTCTGTAATTGAGTATCCACTGATAATAGGTTTTAACGTTAAAATGAAATTTATCTGATTTTCGTACGCCTTGCCTGAAAGCCTCTTTAATATCTGTAAAAGATAATGACTTGAAATCTCTCACCAAGTCGTCAGCTAATATTTTAGCCATCAATACCACAGTTTCCGCCTCAGATTTTTGTCCCAATTCCAAATAGGTTCTTGATATAAGTGTAGCGCATTCCAATTTGAGTTCCTTTAGTCCGTATTGACTAATTGCTTTATGTTCATTCATTATTTAGCATTTTTTGAGCTTTTCGCCACTCGTCGTGAGCGTTTGCGACTTTTGATGTACCTTTTGTTGTTTTCGAATAGTTCGTTGTTCCTACCCACTTAAATTTGTTTTTTGACCATCTTTGTAGACGTCTTGAGTAATCCCATGTGCGTTCCAATTCAAATCGCATTTTCGTATCTGATTTGTTGGGTTCTGTCCAATAGTCAATAAATTCTTCAATATCAGTGGATTCTAAATTATTTTTTTCAGTATTTTCTACATAAACACTACTGATAAAAATTTCCTTTCTCAATGAGATAGATTCTTTTTTAGTATTATTTTCTTTACTAATATCCTTAACAATTTCAATGATAGGGGTGTCACGATTTTCCATTATACCTATCTTGCGTTTAACAACTTGCTTGTGTTCGTTGCGTATTACTTCAACCGAAACAAAGCCGTGTTTTTTCAGTGCTGATACCCAAGTACTGATAGTGTTTTTAGTGACTCCGTACAATTCACTAAAATATCCATTTGACGCCCAACAATAACCTTTTTGATTGCATAGCGCTGTAATTTCACCATACAAAAGTTTGGCACTCGGATTGATATCCGAATACCTCACTTCTGCCGGTATGATAGCATAGTAACTAGGCTTGTTCATTGTACGTGTATTTGCCGTAATGTGATTTATTGCCTTGAATATCTGTAAAAGGTATTAGTGTACAAGTGATATCGTGTCCGTATTTGTGTTTTAAGGTGTGTACCTTTGCCGATAACCTGTAATCATTGTAATACCTCACGGATTCCATTTGAGTCAAACTGCCTTTATTTTTAAGGTGATTTAACACTTGATAAATTTTTGTTGTTTTTTTCATAATTTAATTATTTAATTCATTGAACAATCCGTGATTCAAATTCCTTGATTTGTCCCACGACTCTTTTACTGACATTCTATTGTAAGCGTTTTGCATTTGTTTTTTGTACAAATTCGGATAATTATCTTCAAGCCACCTAACGTCACCAACGCAATAAACTTTACGCGTCATTGGTCTTTCACCAAGCTCAATATCTTTACGTTTACAATGTTTAATCAGATTTAATTCCATAACGTCCTTATCATACTTCCAATTATCAGTGAAATGTTCTTTAATCTCATCATGCGGCATACCGACAACTGGCGTAATCTCAATCAGTGGGTTAACCTTCTCATCTTCAGATGTTTCTGTTGATAATTTAACAATTTCATCTTCCAATTCGTCAATGAAATCTTGTATTTTCGTACGATTTTTAATTGGTAACGCTGTAATGATTCTTTCCACTGAGCGTCTTTTTTTAATAAATTCTGCTAATTCCATGTGTTATTTTTTTTTAGTTAATTTTGTTTTGTTATCGTCTTTTAAAAAACCTTTTAAGTGCATTTTAACACTAGCGTTGTTCTTTTTACGCCTTGCCTTGTATTCCTCATACGTTTCATGTTCGCCACGCTTAGAGGACAAATTTATATCATTGAAGTAACTCATAGCATTCTTTTTAAATTTCTAACCTTCAATTTGAGTTCAAGTAATTTTGTTGACGCGCTTTCATAATCCTTGATTAAATGGGTTTGACCTTCTTTATCCATTTTATCAGTGAATTCAAGCCATAACCTCTGTGTTCTAGGCTCTATTGACAACATGTCTTCCATTTTTCTACAATGATGTATTGCAGTAGCGTGATTTGTCAGCGCCGGTATGTATGATGATACATTGGCGTATTTTACGCTACATTCTTTTACCAAATAATACACAAGAAAACGTCTGCACTCATTGTACTTAAATTTTCTTGAAATCTTTTCATTGAAATGAATTGTAGGTACATCAAACATATCTGATAATATGCTTTTTGCTATTATAAGTGATTTTTCCATGATTAAAACGGATTATTTGTAACCGGCGTTTTCTCAATTACCACTGGTTTAACTTCTGATTTACCTGATACTACTGATTTACAAAATTCGTACCAAATTTGAGCGGTATCCATTACGTCTGAAGGTTTTGACGCTTGACGTCTACCATGATACTCAGCACTAGATTTTAGCATGGTCTGAATCATAATGATATCGTCACGGTTCTCATCTTTGGGTTTAAATGCCGTATTTGGTGTAAAAGGCTTGTTTTCTGAGCCTTTTGGAATGATTTTGATAGTTCCTTTGGCATTGACACCAAACACCACCTCGTCACCGATTTTGATAAAAGGATTTTCTGACTTTTTGTACATCATGCCGGTTGTACCATCTTCCATTGATACTTCGAATTTGTACAACTCGTTGAACATATCCTTTTTTAACACTGATTTTACTACTGATTTTTTTAGTTCCATAATTAATTATTTTTTGTGGGGTTTATAATTTTATCATTGATAGAGTCCCACGATTCCACCAACGATTCTAATTTGTTCAACTTTCTTATCTGTTGATTATCCTCTCTGATAATCTCATTCATTACTTCTCTCAGCTTGATTGCTGATACCTTGTAAGCATCGCGAATTTCTTTTGGAAACTGCTTGTGATGTTTTGATAACGTTTCAAAACTTGACGCCAATGCGCTCAGTTGAACCTCAACCGGACCTCTTAAAAGGTATTTTCTCCTGTTTTCCATTGTTAATAATTTCGTTTATATACCCCATTTTTAATTGGATTACCACATGGATAGGGGTAAAAATATATCCATGCAGTAGTTTTTCTTTTATCATCAAGTAACACCTTGATTTTTTCACGTCTATAAGCTATTGGGTGACCTTCAAGCATATCTAAATTGGCAAACGTTTGTGTATCGACCAAGTACACCTCACCTTTTATCTGAGTTTTATTCTCCGATTTTATCACGTAAGGTATACCTGATTCATACATTCCGTATTTGTCGATTGTAGTGGCTTTTGAAACCTTGATTGACTTCTCAAGCAAATAGTGATTTCCATACCCTTCTTTGAGAGTACCATATACAAATACTATTTCCATTGCTATATGTTGAAAATTATACCAACAGCAAATCTAGTCGCCATGTAACCGGCTCCGACAATTAAAACTACGTTACAAAACATGTCTAATTTGTCGTTTTTATGGCGTTTCTGCACCTCGTTGACTACGTCCTGACTATTGCCCTGACTTAATGCTTTACGTTGCAATTTGCTGCTAATATCTTGTTTCAAGTCGCTTTGACTGATATACTGACCATTGCTATTCCAAGCAAGTTTGGACCTGTACACTTTTTTCAGTGTACTAGGTCTGCCGTACAATCTAATGTAACCGGCTCTGATTAGGTCCTCAATAAAATTGTATTCAGAATCGAATCTGATATCAATACCAAAAGCCATTTTCATTCTACTTGATACGTCACGCATATGCTCACGATTGCTGTTTGGTCTTGAGTAATTCTCTGTTGACATTTCCTCAACTAACTCCTGAAGGCTCAGTGCGTTATACATATGACCTTTGTAGCCTGAAGTTTCAGCAAGTTTGAATACCTCGTTAAATTGTGTTGTAGTTCTGACGGCTAACGTTCTACCATCATTCATTCTGTTGATATAGTTTTTAAATTTGAAAACTCTATCATTGATTTGTTGTTCTGTTAATTTGTTTTTCATTGTAATTTCTGTTTTTGTTATGAGTAAATGTTGTATTGGTCGCCACCTCTTGACCAACCTGAGCTAGTTTTGATTTTCGTATTACTTTTTTTATTGTCAAAAGCGTCTGTGATTCCGTGATGAGCACCTCGTTGTAGCTTTGTAAGTTTCTTTGCCTTTGGTTTAGCAGTGCCAAAATGATTGTAGCTTGTACCATAATCGTACCAATTCATTGTAGATACGTTGTTTACACTGAATATTGGGTCTTGAGGTATATCAATTCTTTCAATGATTTGACTACCTTTAAACACATAAATTCGCTCCTCTTTCAGTTCAAATATACCTGTTAACTTACATTCTTTCAGCGGAGCGTCAAGTGACGAAAAATAAGCACCGCCGTCTTTATCCCTACCAACGTACAATGGGTTGCCGTTTCTGTAAGCGTACACAAGTCCGGTCTTGTTATCAGTGAAAATAGTAGCTAAAGTACCACTGAACATACCAAGTATGTTGAATTTATCTTTGCTGTCTTGCAAGTAATTCAGACACTTGAAAATCATCTGACTATCCACAACAGTTTCTGACTGATTAAATTCTTCACCTACTTCCACATAATTTCGTACAACGCCGTTGTGAGCGCCAACAATATTATCGTATTGAAATGGGTGTTGATTCGCACAAGATATCTCGCCGTGAGTGGCGTATCTAGTATGACCAATGAATACATTTGTTTTTAGCTTGTTCATTTCTCCAATAAGTAATGGTGATTTACCAACTACTTTAGTGAAAAAATCTCCATCATAGTAACCTGTGGAGTGACCACCACGTCTGTCGTTAGCTTTCATGATTACTTTGATAAATTTTCTGTTAATTTTGTTTCCTTCGTTTGATGAATATCCTATTAATCCACACATAATTTAATTTGTTCGGTGTTATCCTCTTGAACTCTTGAGTGTTTTGTTGTTGTTTTGTTGTTGTTATTTAGCCAAGTTTGTATCTGAGGTTTGTTTTTTATTTTAGCAAATACCTCAAGCGCTTTGGCAAAAGCGTCTATTTCTAGTTGTCTTGTTGTTTTCTTCATGTTACACCCTTCTCATTGCAGTAGCGTGTGCGTAAGCACCTTGTACTTGATTGTACACAAATCCTATTGCTCTTGACTCCATGTATTTCAGTACCGGTCTTGATTGACCTTCACCGAAAATATTTGCAAATCTGTGCATTGGATTCTCTTGTTTTACCATTTGTACGAATTTTATTTTTTTACATCTGTCTACCAAGTTTGAACAAAATACAATCCACGTACACACTTTATCAGCATTAAGTGAACCGCCGTGTTGTCTGAATTCCACTGTACCATAACGTGAAAAGCATTCTAAATTCAGTGTAGTATATCTTGTACCACTGATACGATATAGCTTGTACATTGCGTCTGAATCAGTAAGGTCACCTGCCTTCCACTGACTTTGCACTTGAGTATAAGCCGCAAAACACTTCTGATATCTTGTAGCGTAATCATCATTATTTCCCCAATTATTTGACCACGCTTGAACTAAACCGGCAGCATATCTGTTACCTCTACCAACAGTTGCACGTCTACTATTTGGCAATGTCATATCAATTTCACCTTCATATTTCATATAAGTTTTCATCAAGTTAGCTGCATTATGTGGCGTGTAACCGGCTAAATGAACGTGTACATGGATACCGCATTCACGATTCACTGCTACACCTTCCATTTCGCTCATTGTATCTAGCACAAGCCTTGTTTCGTTAAGTCCTGATTGACCTTCTAACACCGGTGATACAACTTCGTATCCACAAGAAGAATCTGTAATCACCTTCCAATTAGCTCTTGTGTTGTGATTGTAATTTTCTGCAAGTACGTTGATTCCAACATCTTGTAATTTTCTTGCAATTTCTGCTCTAGTTAATACTGATGAAGTGAATTCAATTTCTACTCCAAATGTTCTTGTTGATTTTTGTTTAGCTTTCATGTGTTAATTTTTTTTAATTAGTTAAATTGTTGTTTACCACGAAAACCCCATTGAGTTAACAATGAGGTAATGTGGTGTATTGTGTATTCTATGGATAACTCACATAGAATTTCGATTAGTTTACCTGTGTAAACTATCTTGCCCATCATATACACCTTTGAGGATTAAAGGACTTCCCACATGTCCTAGCACAATTATCTGTGGCACTCTTGAAGGTTTTCAGTGTATCTTATCTGGTATGTCAATGAACGTGGGTGTATCGATTTAACAGGGCTAAGATATAAATGTTTTTCGTTAATAAAGTATCTTTTTCAACTTTTTTTACCACTGAAAAAGCAAAATAATTTATACTTTTGTAAAAATTTCGTATAAAAAAAACACGTTTTTTGTCCACTGAACAGCGCTTTTTTAACTTCGAACAAGTTGTTTTTAGGATTTATCAGTGTATATTGAGTTTTTTCGTACAAAAAACTTGGTGGATAATAGCAATTATCAGTGTTGAGAGTATTCCGCCGGCGCGCGCTAACTTTTTTATTGTAATTTTCTACACAAGTAAAATCAATTTCGTGGCGTTTAAGCAACTTAAATGAATTTTACAATAACTAGCATTCAAAAAATTATAGAGGTTGGGACGTTAAATTTAAACCATAAAAAAAAGGGGATTTTACACCCCTTTTACAACAAAACTTAACAAATTATGGATTAACAGAGTAATCAACTTGAAGATACAAACATAATTAAATTACAATTTCAAATAACGTCTTTTTGTTTTTAGTTTTTAACAATGATTTAGCGTTGTATTCTGCTAACTTTAAATTGATTTCATATCCTTCATATTCACTGTAATTTTGTAAATCAATCCTTGTATCATACCTTCCTTCATGTGTATATATATATATGTTTTGACTGGCTCTGCTTGATAGGTTTAGCGCGTTATCACTGTAAGAATTGGCTCCGACCGGTGAACCGGCTTGAGCGTAAAAATCACCAATAATACAATGATGTTTATGTCCGCAAATTACAAAGTCAATATGTGTACCTTTGTTGAGATATTTTGAAATGAGTTTCGCCACTGAAGTATCGTTCAATCCTTTGAGTTGATGTCCGTGTATTAACAATATATTTTTTTCACCAATATTCACAACGACTTCTAAACCGCAATCAATAAACGACACGCCTTTTTTGTCTTGATATAGTAATCTGAGCATTTCATATATTGTGAAATCATAATTATCAGAGGCAGTAATGTCTGTCCAACCATTGTTTTCTTTGACTCTTGATTCGTTGCCGGTAACACAAGCAATGTTTACGTTTCCAATGGTATTCAAATCGTTGATTAAATGTGATATCAAATTTACTGATAAGAATGTCGCCTTTGCTCTATTCGTGGACATTGATAGCATTTCATCAAGACGTCTATCAGAGTTCATTAAATCACCTGTAATTGCCAATAAAACGTTTTTTACATTGTAAAGTTTCGCGTGTTTCTTTGCTACGTCTACAAATTTTTGTAATCTTTTTGCCGCAATCTTAAAATCATATTGATTTCCATCAAGGTTCACAAGCTCGTTAAAGTGAGTATCAGTTAAATGTACCACCATTACCGCTTTATTTTTCACTGATTTATGTAGAGTAGTTTTTAAAGTCAAATTGTAATCTTTCAAAAGTGTTACTATTTCACCATTATACTCTGATACTGCGTTTTCTATTCTCGCGTGTTCTCTAAATGATTTGCGCTCTATTCTGTTGAGGTCCTGTGCTCTTTGTTTTTGTTTTGCTAATTTAACACTGGCTTTCAGTAGTTCTTTGTCTACTAATTTGTGTTTGATAATTTGTTCAACTATATTTTTCAGCTCCGGAACACTGATATTTAGATCATTTGACTTGATTATTACCTCTGATATGTATTTTGTTCCGTGTCCGTCTAACCACATATCAATCATTGTGTCTTTATATTTTTCGTACATAATTCAATTTTTGCGTTAATTTTGAGTTTGCTTTTTCAACTTTTCATACTTTTTTAGGTTGCGAAATAATGCCGAAGGTTGCGAATTATTTTACAATGGTACACAAGAAAAATAGTATTTTGTTAAATTTGGCACTTTTTAGCACGTTTAAGCAATTTAGCACCATTCGGTGTATAAGTACATCTTTTTGCCGCAATCTTGTTTTTACTAGTGTACGGAGTTTAAAAAAAGGGCAATCGATTGACTGCCCTTAAATTATAATGTTATTTTTTTCTAGCAACATCTGCGATACCCTGACCGACCACAAGAGTCAATAAAGCGTAATACAAATTTGTCGCAGTTGCCTCGTCAACACCCAGCAAAGTTACAATGGCTGGTACTACAACTGACGAAATAGCATACCAAAACTTTTTTGATTTTAGCATTTGCCCAATCAGATACTTCTCAAGAAATTTTTTCATTTTTGATTTTTTAATTTATAATTTAGTAATAAGTCCACAGAACGTTCTGTGATTTTGATTCGTCCGCATCAACGTGAACGAATGTTTTGCCAATTCCTATTCTATTGAATCCAACTTTTATCAGTGAATCTACAATAAGAAATCTTGTTTTTGAATCTTTAGTTGAAATGTCGGCGGCTAAACCTTTCAGATGAGATGAGTTTTTTGCCACATGATAACCTTTTTTTTCAAGGTATACGTTATGCTCTTTTGTACGAAATCCACTGTTAACCTTGAAAGGCACGCCAGCTAATTCTCTTGCCTCGTCTAATTTTCGTACAAAGTCAAGATTCATATTCTCACCGCTCCCAATCTTATCTGGCGAATCAAACTCGCCAAGTGTAAAAAATTTAATCTTTCTTTGTGGTAGTAGGTTTCTGTCCTTTTCCCAATACAGGTTGTTGTGTTCCATAAATTTTTCGTATGATTTTTTTAACTTCTTTTTCACTGAGTCCTTTGCTTTTCATTTTCGTATCCATGTGTAAAGTTTGTACAAAGATAGTGATATTGCTAATATCAGTGATACAAATGTTAGTATTTCGTTGCATTCCGTAATGCTGAACCCTATTGCCGCGCTATTGGTAAGTATTATTTCTGTTGTATCTTTCACTGATTTAGTCATTATTTTAATTGTTTAATTGAAATCTGAGTTCCGTTTAACACTGATTCGGCTTTTACTCCAGCGTTACTTGCCGATTCTCTCCAAAACTGCATTCTGAAATATCTATCCACTACTGACGCTGGAAATCCAATGATAATTGAGCCGGCTCCTGAGCCTTTTCTCACTGTTCCGTTTCCTCTATCGTAAATGTAAGATGTTGTTGGGTTTATATCCGTCCACTGAACAGCACCTCTGTCGATAATTCCATTTTGCAGTCTTATACCTGATAAAATTCTATTGTTCACAGTGTTAGTGTTTGACGTTACGTTCCATTGAAATTCAAAATATCTCAATCCTGATGATGGCGCTATTTTCCAAGAGTAAGATGATTGACTGACTCCTGATTCACCTTCACTACCATAAACTATTATGTCTGTTGCGGTTCCTTCAGATATCGATTCAGTGTCAAATTTCATTACAACGGCATTAGCAACTCCGTTGGTATTTGTTGTGATTGTACTTGAACTACAAGTTAACATAGAAAACAATGATAAACCACCACCGCCACCGCTTTGCGAATCAACATAAGCCTTGATTGATTCTGATGTAGATAAACTTGTTGCTGACGCTCCGGTCATTGTATCTGAATCTAAAAAAGTGTTTATTGTAACACCGCCTTTGGTCATTCCGGTAGCACTGATATCAAAGCCAGCCATTGTTCCTCTATTTTTTCTGTTGGATTGCTCCCACATATCAATCATTGGTATTTGAACCATTAGTGGTCCGTATGAACTTTCAGCCGGCGTAATTGAAGTGAACGATATGCTTGTTGATTCTGCTGTAATATCTGCTGTTAGAGTTGTTTTTATGATTGTCCCTGACATATAGGTCAAATACAACTTATCACCTGTTTTAGCAGACCAATTTCCACCGCCTATATTGAAATTTGGCGTTTCAATGTTTAAAGATGTTTTTGCTACGTTTTTTACCAGTGACTCAGAGGTTTGAAACAACGTAATTTTTGCGGTCAATCCGTCTGCCGAACCGCCTTTTGTTGTGTTTGTCGTTCCATTTCCTTGTAAATTTCCACCACCAGCTATTTTTGCTTGAGCGCCACCACCAGCGGTAGCTACTGTTGTTTCAATCCATTCACCGCTCCACTGCTCCCTAAAAACGTCAAAAGAGCCACGTCTAAACATGTATTTTGTGTTATTGTCGCCACCGCCTGAGTTAACATCACAATCAACAATAACTCCCAAAGGATTGATGAAAAATGGCTTTCCGCTACCATAAGTTTGACCCTGAACATTATTCACTGTATCAAAGTTAGCCCTTTTTATTGTTATAGCTTGACATTGTTTCATCTGATGATTTAATATCTGATTGAAACTGAATCCACTTCCAGCCGGTGGATTTGATGCCATTGTGTAATCCCTTTGTAACCAATTATCAGCAGTCCAATCTGAAAATTCGAACGTGCTTGAGCCGGTTTGAATCATTAACGCTGAATTGTCCCAATATTCCGGTCCGTCACCCCAAAATACATCTCCCCAATCTATCAGATGAGAGTCTTGCGATTGATTGTTTATGAACACTGTATTTGACGTTGCGCTATTTGTAGACACCGGTTGTACCACTGATAAAAAATTATTGAACAAACCTACACTCCAAGATGGCGGACTCAGTGCTGAGGTGTCTATTGGGTTTGCTATCGTACAAATTGCGCTTGAACCATAAGGTGAACCGGTCTGAATATTAATATTTGTTCCAGACCAATTAGTCACATATACAGGTGACGTTAAAGCTACGACGTAATCAGTGGCTGCATCTCTGTAGCCTGGAAACTCAAGATTGGGTATCAAGTCAACTATTGATGTTGTACCCATTCCGGTATGTGGTCCGTTACCACTAGTCAAATTTACAATAGGTCCTAAATCAGCGCCAGTGTAAGTAGGCGTGTCGTCCCAACCATAGGTGTTTGCTACTGGGTCAAACGTCAGTGTAGCTAAAGCGTGAGCTGATAGCGATGGTGTAGTTGCCGGATTCATTGCGATAATGTGAACGCCAAACTGAGCCACTGTGTATCCAAAAGTTAAACTTGAGTGCGTACCAGCTGTAATTTCAATTTTTAAATTACAATTATATTTGTATTGTGAGCTGTTTAAGAACGGACCGCCCATGAACGGCAAAAAATTCGTACCAAATGAGTTGGGTTGTGGAAAACCTCCAAAAATATTTTGGAAACCTTCGTGGACCAAATTTGTTTTGACCTCTCTGAGAACCGGTAAAAATTTGTATGTAGAACCTTCTAATTTTTCAGTGTGATGTTGAGGATTTGATTTGTTGTAAAATTGTTTTAAAAATCTATTGAAACCAGTACCGCCTTGTGAGGACGCCATATAAGTGTATGATGAACCATCTGCTCTCCATCTACTTCTGTATTGGTCAATAGGAGTTGTTGTTGTGCCGAATGTTGTATCAGCGTTGAATTCAAATATCTGATTAAACCAATATTGACCATTCCAATAAATCACTCTCATTCCCCATGAACGGCAAATTTGTTTCAAAACTTCGTACGCTGTTGCTGTATTCACTTGACCATTACTAGGGTTTATCTTTGTTGCCCAAGCCATTTGTCCTTTTGTTTGGTGGAGTGGACACGATAAACCACTGATTGAGTTTGGTGCGTAATAAAAATCATGATTCCACCATCTTACACAAGCGCTGAAACCAGCCTTATTGCTTGCGTCGTCCCAAAAACCGCCAGTGTTAACGGCGTTTTTATATTTTTTTGTATGTTGTAACACTTGTGATATCCAATACGTGAATCTCTTATGTCCCATATTTTGATAGGTTCCTACTGTTGTATCAACGTTTAAAGCCTCAAATTCAATCTCTTTTAGTTTACCAAGTCCGTCAGTAAAAGTTAGTTGTATTGGAAATTCACCGGCAGTATCAGGCAAAGTGTCCAAATCCATCAAGTATTCACCGCAAAATATAATACTTCCGCTTGCGTTATTCTCTCTGATAAGTATGTACAAGTCACCTTCTTCATAGGTAGTTGTAACTGCGTTAGGCACCAATAAATCATCAATAAATTGAGCGTGATTGTTATCAGAGTAATCAACCATGAAATTTAATTCAGCTTTGCAACCTACTATTGGCGCAAATTTTTCATCTCCTTCACAATCGAATTTCAGAACAAGTCCGCTATCGGTTGTGATAAAAGTACCTACGCCACCACTTCCATTCCAATTCCGGTCGTAAATTTCAATGTTCCAAATTCTGTTATTTGTTGTTGAAAATTGTGATTCAAATCTTTTTAGATATTGAGAATTGACTGTTGCCATTTAATTTATGTTATTTTTATTGCGTTTAAGCCACTTTTTATGTCGTTTCCGCAAATATATACCATTACGCTGTACGAATAGCTGTTTTTGTATGTAAATTGCTTAAAAGTCATTAAATTGCGTTTAAGCATATCTTGCAAGTCCTATGTTAGCTTTATCACTGGATAATACAATTTCTCCACCACTAATTTGTCCAACAACTCTAGTTACACCGCCACCAGTCGCTCCTGATTTTTGGAGTATCTGTGTCAGTTTACTTAATGGAGCAATCACCTCTGGGTCATTCTGAGCGTTTGGATTATCACCAACAATAGCGTTTGTAGGCGAAAACGCTAATGCACCGGTTGCCATTGGTATTGGCGCTGAAGATATAGCCGCAACTTGTGCCGCTCCCATTATACCGGCAAACGCCATCAGATAAGGGTTTGGTATTGCTTTTGCTATTCCGGCAGCAGTGTTGATAATAGCATTGAAAATTGCCATCTTTTTTTCACGTTTTGCTGCTTTTATCTCCAAAGCCTTCTTTTTATCCTGATAACCTTTGTCAATTCTTTCTTTTTCTTTTGCAAATTCTTTTTCTGATAATCCACGTGCCTCAAGTGCTGCAATATCTGCGTTGTACTCGTTATCAAGCGTTTGCATTTTATTCTCGTGTCTTTGTTGTGCTATTGCGTCAAATTGTCCCATAACCTCACTGGAGAAATTAGCAACTGTCATTATTGCCTCTGCTGACGCCTCACCCCATTTATTCCATGCCTCATCTTGCTTTGTGAAGTAATTTTTCCAGCCCTGTGACATTCCTTCCAAGTGTAATCTCAGCGCTGATTTCTGTTTAGCTAATTTTTCAATCAGTGGGTCCTCACCACCATCACCACCACCTAAATCAGACGGACTTCCAGAACCACCATCACCACCACTCACTCCTACGTCCGGCAAAAACGTTCCAAAATCAACACCATCAGTACCGCCTGAGAAAAATGATTTGAATTTATCAAGTCCATCTTTACCCATCTGACCGATTGCGTCAGCTCCGGCTTGAATGTCGTCTGCATTAACGTACTCAATTTTTTCAGCGCTTAACGTGTTTGCTATTGCCTCGTTCATGTTCGTGGCAAGTTCCATACCTAGTGCTGTTGATTCTTTTTTTAGCACTTTAGCCGTTCTGCCGTATCCTTTTTTGGTAACTTGAGCGAATTTCACTGCGTTTTTCTTAACTCCTTTCCAATCAAGTTTTAATGCTGACGAAATAACTGCGCCAACGGCTGTGAATTGTTTTATCCAAACATCAATAACCACTGTGGCTAAACCTTTCATTGTATTAAATACAAATTTCACTGTCGCCCATAAGTTTTTAAAGGTCATTATCACGTACTCAATACCGGCTCTGAACAATAAAGATTCGTTGTACAAATCAATGAAATAATTGATTATTGCCGCAATCCATTTCTTTGTAGCGTCCCAATTTTTATATATTGCCACACCAAGTAGCGCAAGACCAGCAATGATAAGTCCTATTGGCGACATGATAAAACCAAGTACACCGGCTAAAAAACCAAAGAATGAAATCAGTGGACCGGCTAAAGCAAGTATTCCGGCTATTGTCAGTGTTAAGGTTTTTGTTTCTGTTGATAAGGCTGTAAACCAACCTATTGCGTTTGCTATTCCTTGAATTATTGCTGAAATAGTCGGCATTATAATTGCTCCAATATCTTGAAAAGCTAACTTGATATTGTTGATTGATTTCTCAATTTTAAATGAAGGCGTATCTGATAAAACTTTAAAAGCGTCAGCGGTGAAATCAGCTGATTCGCCCATTTCATCAAGTATTTGCTTGTAGCTTTCTCCTTGCTCACCAAGAACACCCATTATATTTTTTACCGCTTGTGATTTACCAAATAGGCTAGTCATTTCAACTCCGTTTTCAGCAAATGCGTCTTTCAAGTGAAATAAAGTTGCGGACAAACCTGATTCGCCAACCATTGCTCTCAAGCTATCATAAGACATATTGATATCGTCTAATGCTTTTGCTCCTTGTGAAGTAGGTTTAGTGATTGCCATCATTACACCACCAAAACCAACAGTTGCACTTCTTGCGTCACCGGTTGTTTTCGTATAAGTTGATATGTTTGCTAGTAATTCATCAAAAGAAATACCTAATTCAGCAGCTAATCCAACTTGAGTACCCAAAGACTGAGCTAATTCAGATGATTCAAACATACCGGTTCTCACCGCCATTCCGAATTTATCTATTGCCTCAGTGGCGGTTATTGTTTCTGAACCATAGGCGTTTTGTGCTGCTGCTGCAACTCTTGCTAAGTCAGTTGATTCTCCCAATCCGATAGCTACACCTTGATTCACCGTCTGGAGCGTTTCTAGTGCGTTTACGCCACGTAAACCGGCTGACGTGAGGAAATATAAGGCGTCTGCTGTTTCGACAGCAGAAACTGCTGTTACGCTTGATATTTGTTTTACTGCGGACGCGTATGAATCCATATCTTCAGCACTACCAAGCACCAAAGTTTGGATTTTAGTCATTGATTTCTCAAAGTCCATAGCCATTTTGACTCCGGCTCCAGCAATTAACGCAAACGGCAGTGTAAATGAGGTTGTAATTGTTGAACCAACCGCCTTCATTTTGGCGGCAAATTTAGTTACTCTTGCTGAGGCTAATTTTAAACCTTTGTAAAGCCCAGTGTTAACTACACCAAGCACAATATTCATTGACGTTAAATTACCCATGTGTTGTTTTCTTTTTTTTCATTTTCATATCACTGATTTTACTAAACAATTCAGCCTCTTTGTACACTTCTTCATACGATTTTGATGTTTTTCTTGCTGACTCCCATGGAAAAGTCGTTAAATCTTTAGGTTTTAAAGATTTCTTCACATGAGGATTCAACATAACACAAGCCAACCATCTCGTTCGTTCCCATTCTGACTGCTCCTTAACTTCGTGAGCGTCCCACACTCCCTTCTGTGCGTTAAAAAAATTGCTTGGAGTCATTTCGTACAACTCCGATACACTACAACCTATCTGACCAAGCCCAATCTTTTCAATGTAATCCCAAGTCAGCTCGATTACTTCTGCTTGAGCAGTGGCTTTTTTGCTTTTACACCTTTTTTACCTTTTTTGTCATCAGTATTAAAAGTCGTACCCATGTGGTCGGCAAATAATTCTAACGCTCTTTGCATTCCTTCCGAATCGCCATCAAGCATATCAGCAATATCGTCTGAGGTGCTTGTGAACGGCGCGCCAGCCCTTCTGCAACCTTCTTCATTTCCATGATAAATTAATTCCACAATATCGTCAAGTGACATATCGTTTCCTAGTGTTGATAATTTAGCTAGAGATGTGCCGGTTGCTCGGCAGTATTTTCTCAGTGCGTTAAAGCCAAAATACATTGGTAAATCGTTTTTTCCTATTGTAACTATGTCGTAATTTTTGTTCATTTTCGTATGATTTGTGAGATTAAGCGCTGGTGAAATCCATACGAAATAGAAATCACCAACGCCATCACTCGATTAAACTGTCACTAAACTAAGCGGACCAACGCCAATGAAACTAACCGACATTGTTGTAGTTGTTTCCATTGGAGCGTCTAGTGACAAAGCTGTTAAAATTGCTGGTCCTTCAAAATATTGGTCACCTGTGGTATTGCTTGTTTTCCTAAACCTCAAGGTGAATGTTGGTGCGTATAAGCTGTTTGATTCCTCAAGCATCGTCTGATATAATTGATTCCACATAAGTCCGGCGCTTTGTTGACCAACCTTTCCCATAGCCACAAGTCCGTCACAAGTAACTTCCCAATCTTTTGAGCCTAATGTTCTTGTGTTCCAGATTCCGGTTGCTTGAGTAGTTGTACCTCTAGTTTCTTGAGTTATGTTTATTGAACAGCCAGTGCTATATCCAATAAGTTCTTCACCGAACATATCAAAATAAACCGCAAAGTTTGAACCATTAATAGTATCAGTTGACGCCATTGATTATACTGCCGCCTGAGTTAACGTTGAAGTACCAGTGAAAGAACAAGAGTATGTGCTTGATTCTTCATTTGGAGCGTCCAATGATAATGATACCAAGTAAGCCGTACCTGACCATTTGAAATCTCCTGTTTCAGATGACTCAAAACTTATAGTCAGTGGTGTTCTAGTTGCTATGTAAGCAGAAAACAATTCGTTCACTGTATCGCCACCAACTGCTCCGGCTGCTAAAGTTAAAAAAGCCACCATTCCTTCAACACTGATTTCCCAGTCCCTTTGACCTTCCATGATTTCTTTCCAGCCACCTGACTCCTTGTTTGAAGTTTCTCTTGCTGAATGATTGATTGATAGTGAACCTGAAGTTGCGTACGCTATCAGATTAGAACCTTGATAGATTCCAAATTTTGTTCCGTTTATTATTCCTGATGTTGCCATGTTATTTTCTTTTTTTTATTATTTAATTATTTTTGAAATACACATATCGCCACAGATATATTTGTAGCGCTTGTGTAAGTTATATTGACGTTTCCGTCAGTGTCGTTAAATGCGTTTGGTGATAGCGGTCCTATCCAACCTGTTCTGCCGCCAGCTATTGACAGTGCTGAATTATTTTTGACTGCCGGTCCGTACACAGGAGAATCAAAAGAAGTGACTTGAGCTACGAACGTCACCGTCATTGTTGACGCACTAGCGTTTTTGATAGATACGTAATAATTACCAGTGTTAGGAAATTTATCACCCTCACCTGATGACGCGGTGTAAGATAAAGTCGCAAGCCCTGTGGAATTTATTGTGTTTATTGCTGTAATTGTAGCCATTATTTTTTCGTATCAATTTTTACTTTCTGTGGTTTAATTGGGTCGTCTTTGTGTCTTGCGCAAACTTCTTTTGCTAACAATTCTCTGTAACCGCTCCAAGAAATGAAAATTTCAGTTCCTTGTTCAAATACTTTATCAAATCTTTTCAGTGATTTTTTTAATTTTATATGTGGCATAATTTTATTTTTAGTCCTTCGTTATCCACCCATTTTCTGGGTTGTTAATTATTTCTATTATCTGCGTATGTGTATACTGCTCGTAACCTTCTAAAAAAGAGGGTGTTACGCCTTTAAATTTTAAAATAGTGTAATCTTCATTCAATGATATTCTCAACGTATTTGCGTTTGTTTCGTAAACTTTTTGGAAATTTACCATTGCTAATTTACTGATTTCAAAAATTATATATTTCATTATGGTACAAAATTTTCAATGTCATTTGGCGCCATATTCGTCATGGTTCCGTTATTCGAGTTTGTACTACTATCTAAAATTGTTGGAAACGCACCTTCCTCGCCCATTCTCCACCACCCTACTAGGTTTGCTGATACAGAAGGTGTATTAATCAAATCAAGTGGCGTACCGGCATTAAAAACTGCTAAAACTTTACTTGGAGTGAGTTCCGCTTTAAAAATTGAAACTTCATCAATATTACTTCCAAAATATGAGTTTGGTACTGCGGTGCCGATTCTCAATGCTGCTGCTGAAGGTTGCATACACACGTACGTACCGCCTGATGCGTAACTTTGTGACGGCATTACTCCGTCCACATAAATTTTTAGACCGGTTTGAGTTCCGCTACCACTGTAAGTAACACAAACATTACTCCACTGATTGAGAGGTAGTGGGTTTGTCGTTCCTAGTGATAAATGTCCTCCGTTTGCTGTGTCATACAATCTGATTCTGAAATTATTGTACGCAATCATTACGTCGTATTCCTTTGCTATGCTTGATGAATTTTTACCAAGTATTCCTTGACCGCCTGACGCTGAGGTCATATACAGCCATAAATTCAGTGTAAAAGGCGTGTCAACACTTCCGTTTGAAAACTCAAAATCAGTAGAATCTCCACAATCCAAATAATCGTCAACGCCGTCAAATTTCAGTGAAAACTGATTAAGAAATGGATTTTGGTCAAGGTATGTATTCATAACTCTGATTGCGTAATCTTGCGCTATGTGAAAAACGCCATTTGGCAAAATATCTTTTTCATACATTGAACGCATACCATCATAAACTATTGAATCAATAGTTGGTCCCCCAGTACCCACTGAAAATCCACTTCCAATACCTCTATCAAGCGACGCTCTTACCAATGCTGATAAATCTGACGCTTGTTGAATGTTATCTGAAAATATGCTAACTTGAACATTCATTATATCTAATGGTGATTTTTGGTTTTGCGGTCCACCAATAACCGCGTTGCCTTGGTCCTTATTCCCTTTTGTGTTAGTCGGTGTTGAACTAATTATATTGTACACAAGATACGGAAATGTTTGAGCAGCCGACAATGGAGCAACATTTGGATATATCCTAGTACCCACAATAGCAGTGATTGCTGATGTTGTAGATAATTTCGTATAAATTGTTATGCCAATATTTGCGCTCATATTTTTAACTGATAATATCTTTTGCCCTTTGACAATCCTTTGATTGCTCTTGCTACTATTGCTTTTGCTCCTGTAATCATACTTGCTTTCACCTCAGTTTTTGATTGCTCAAAAGCCGGTCGCATAAATGGTTGAGGCGCTTGATGAGTTGTACCAAATTCTATTTGCTGACCATAAATAGGTCCGCCGTCCCACTGCTCACCTTTAGGTATTTTAATCCCCACTGTGACAAATCCAAATTTTCTACCTTTACCAGTGACAAATACTTTTATTGCTTTTTTCAAAATACCATGTTTGACCGGCACCATGCCTTTAGCCTTCTTTTTAATGATGTTTCCTGACTTCCTGAATACTGCTATGAAAAACTTCTTTTGGTCAATTAGATATGGTAATTTTGCCAAATCTGCTTGTACTCCTTTCCAACCTTCTAACCTAGTTATGTTCATTACAAGTTTTTTATTGGTTGAACACTAGTACCGGTGATTCTTAAATATTTTTTTCTACCATCAATATCATCAATAGATTTTATGAAATATCTTTTTTCTCCATACAACACGTAATCTCTCACTGTAAGGTCGTTTGCTCTCCGCTGATTTCGTACGTAAAACTCAACAACTTGATTGTCTTGCATTTGCATTCCTTCTTCAGATATATCACTGCCGGTTTTCCAAATTATGTGGGCGTAATCTGCTCCGTACAAACTGTAATCTGTTTGTGCGTTTCCGCCATAGCTTGTGTTTGCTATGTTGTTTGCTTTATAGTAAGTCACTTGTCTGTCCATCATTCCCACTGCTATCATAACGTCTGTACTTTGATTGTATCAAGTAAAAATTGTGCTGTTCTAGGTATCGTTGACGCTATTCTACCAACAATCACTGATTGTCTATTTTCGTACATATCAGTCAGCATTATTAATACCGCTTGTTTTGCTACTTGTTGGTAAAAAACATTAATATTTTGAGTTGAAAATGAAATTCGTATATTTCCGGTGCCGTTTCTCAAAGAAGGATAATTGTATGGGTCTACCATTGTTATTCTAGCCGGCTCACTACCATTATCCAAATACCAATTACTGTTATTTAAAACTTGTAACGCAGACGTTGATTGGTCGTCCCAATATTCAATTTTTAAAATTTTATCAACTTGTCCGTATGGAATTGATATCGTTTGACTCCATAAATCACAAGTAAAAAGCCATTGGCAAATCGTGAAATCTACATTACACTGATATTCAGCAGTCAACTGAGCCGCTTGAATTATGTTGATGATATAAGCGTCGTCATCACTGTGAGCTATCCTAAGATGTTGTTTAGCCTCATCAAGAGTCACAAGATACAAGCGCGAACCAGATTTTGTTGTTCTCTTTAATCCTCTTTGCGGTAAATGATTTGCTGAAAAATTATTGAATATGCTCATGATTAGGTATTAAAAAAGGGCAGCAGTTTCCCACTGCCCTTTCATTGATTAAAATGTTACTATGATAAAGAACCTCTACAAAACGAGTCCGGACGTCTGAACGCTGAATCCCAGAACGAATTGATAACAATTCTGATTTCACCAGTTAACGATTGAGAGTATGGGTCAACAAGTACATCAAGAGCAGTACCAAATTGTCCAACTACTAAATCTTTCCACTGACCAAACACAATTCCTGACTCAGCTCCACCAGTTACAGCTGCTCCACCGGCAGTCATTGTATCTAATATGTTTGAAGTTGCTCTTGCACTGTATCCGTTCATTGTATTATCCATGTTCCATAATTGAGCTCCGTATCCTGTCTGTGTAGACGTGATTCCCGCCTCACCAACTATGTTCTTCAATAAAGCACGACCTTTTGGTGAAGTAATGTACGCCGTTCCTTCAGCGTTGCTTGTAGCAATATCAGATTCCATTTCTAGTATCTTTGCTAAAGTCATTGTACCACCAGCAATAGATTGATTTGCTGCGTCAAAAACTCCTTGAATTGGCGCACCAGCACCATTTGCTCCGCCTAACAATGCCGCCTCTAATACTGCTGCGATTGCGTTGTTCATATCATCTCTGATTACTGACTCTATGTTACCTGAAGTTTGAGCCATTAACATTTTTGAAATATCCATGTAAGCAGCTAACTTGTGTGGCGCTAAAGTTTCTCCACCGATTGCTGTTGCTGCGTCTGTTGCTGCTGCTACCTCAGTACCCCAACCAGCAGTAGTACCTGATAACACAGGAAGTTGTACGTTTGAAGATAATCCAGTCAAATAAGTAGCAAGGTCACCCATCACTAATTTTGCTTGTAAAGTCCCCATCCAATCATAAACGTCAGTAGCAATCATTTCGTTTGCAGTAGTCGTTAATTGTGGATTTGTTCTTTTACTCGGACCAGCTAACACAGATGTTGGTACCGCTAAACCAGTGAATCCTGGATTAGTTCTCAAGTTTTCTTGGTGCATTTCAGCCTCAACTCCGTCAAGTCTGTTTACAGCAAATTGACTGATTGCTTTTGATAATCTGAAATCAGTAGTAAGTTTGTCTGATTCTTTTTTATCAGATACACTAGCTGCTCCGCTTAACATAGCACTTCTTTTCATTGATTCTTCTAATTTTTCAGCACGCTCAATTTTCGTATCAATTGCGTCTACTGATGCTAACAACTCATCCACTTTCGTGTTTTCGTCATCAGTTAAATCTCTTTCTTCAGTGATTGCTAAATCCTTGATTTCCTCAAGTTCTGCAAAAACCTCTGAACGATTTTCCTTCAAAGTTATTGAATTTTTCATTTTCTTTTTTTTATTATTTTTAATTTTAGTTCCAACAAGTTTCTACTGATTAAATCCTTTTCTTCATCTACTCTGTTTTGTGTTTCGTTGTGTATAGCTAAACCTCTTTGAGCTACCACCAAGTCGTCAGCGTCCGGATAAGCCGGTATGCTCACAGGTGATACGTCGTAAAGCCTTTTCACTTTTTTTATCGTTCTGATATTCATTCCGTTTTCAGATTCCCAAGAATCATCTTCAACTGTAAACGCAAATGAACTCTGTGTAATATCGCCTCTTTTCATTGATACTAATAAGTCGCGCCCTGATGTAGTGTCCGGCACGTCAAATTCGTATTTCAAACCTTCTTCATCAGTGGACAATCTAAGAGTACCACTGCTACTTCTAGCTAATAAATGATTTGGGTCATGATTGAAAAACGCTCTCACGTCGTCACCAAGTACGTCGTCAAACGCTCCTGTGTTAATTCTTTCTTGAAATCCTCCTAAATTTTCGGACAATTTATTAAATACTGCTGCGTGACCAACAATAGTTGTAGCAGATTCAGTGCCTTCTCTTTGTTCTAATTCTATATTGTAGAATCTTTTTTCAGTGGTATTTTCCATATTACTCCATATTTTTTTATTTGTTTCCATTATTCTATATCTGATTCAGCGACCGGCGTCATATTTTGAGGCATGTACAAATCGTCGCCAGTGTCAGCCTTGTTCATATTTTCTCTTTCACGTACTTCGTTGATAGTCATTGCTCCTATCTTTACCATCTTATCATAAAATTCAGCTCTGTCATTTGCCGAACCTCTGAGCATTGAGTTAGCGTCAAACGTCGTAAACACCTTGCCGTTCTCTGATTCTTTAAATAATTTCAAATCCATTTCCTGTTCCATACTAGCCAGATAAGGCATTATTGAATATCGTACGAATTCAGTGGATTGCTGTTCTATATTGTTGAAAGATGATTTACTCAAATCCTTTAACATGTGAGGCGGTATGTTAAACACTCTTGCTATCTCTTGAACCGCCATATCTCTGCTTGATAAGAATTGAGCTTGTTCATTACTGATACTCACTTGTTGAAATTTCAATCCTTCCTCAAGTATAAGCGTTTTGTTCGAATCATTGAGTGACGAGTAATTTTCTTGAAAAGATTGTTTCAGCCTTTCAATAGCTAATTGCGACATTTGTCTATCAGTAGACAGTACTCCGCTCAACTTTGCTCCATTGGAAAAAAATGTATTTCCGTAAGTTTCCACTGCTATCCCCCAACCAATAGCTTGTTTACATTGTTTTATAGGTGAAACACCTTTGTATCCGTCTTTAGATAAAGATTTGAAATGTAATATTTCATGTGAAACATATGTTTTTTTTGTATCTTGGTCAGTGTAAAACAAGCCTTCTGACGTGTGAACGCACTCAATGTTTTTAGCGTCCATGCAATACAAATCAATAGGCACTCCGGCTCCGTTACGCTCTATGTACACATAAGAATTTCCTTCAAGACATAAATCAACCATAACCTTGCTGAAGAAGTCGATTTTTGTCTGATAAGCGTTTGGGTTTCTTGATAATATCCTTGTAAGAGGGTGGTCATCTAGCTTGATAATATCACCATCAGATAATCGTTCGCATACAAATAAAGGTATCTGTGAAACGCTTTCTGATAAAAGTTTTACTGCACACCAAACCGGCGTAAACGACATTGCCGTATCACTGTTAACTACTGCGCCTGATGACGCGTTTTGCATCCAAGTTTTTGGGTCAATGTAAGGCGCTGATGACCTTTTGTCTGAAGTACTAAAAATATCACTGATTCTGTTAAGTATACCCATTGATTGTTGTCGGTTATTTTTACAAAAATACAATTATAATTTTAAGCCGAGTGTAAATGAGTTTCTTTTTTGTCGTTTAAGCCACTTTTTAGTGCGTTTACGCAATTATCTATCGAAATGTAGAACAATATACACTAGATGTTCGTTAATTGTTTACGCGCTTTATAATTGAGCCGATTACTCTTTTGTTGTGGCTCACCCTGAAAGAATTGAAAGACGCGTACCGCCTCATCTGAAAGTAATCATAAAATTCAAGCTCAGTCAATTCGTATGCCGCTTGATAGGTTTTAGTAAACTTACAATGATAATGATATCTAGCGTCAAATCCTTCCGGCGTTAGCATATCAAGTATTTCAGTTGGATATCTTTTTATCATATTCCAATGATTCCTCTTTGGTCGTATATCGAGGTCCCAGTGTCGTTCGTCATCCATTCTCCGATTCCCATCACTAAACTTACTACACCATCAACTTTTTCTGATGATTTAGCCTTATCAATTTTAACGTTTCCAGCTGGGTCCGTCCTGAGTTGCACGTTTTGTACTTGCCATCTTAACACAGGATTACCACCGTGAACTACATTTTTCTTTAACACCATTTTCTCCAAGTCCTTTGTTGGAGCAGACATACTTGCGTAACCTTGACCGAATGGTGATAGATTGGCTCCGTCATCAGTAAGGTTGTTGACTAATTGACTTGAATTCCAGCGGTCAAATGAAATTGATACGATTCTATATTTCAGTGCTAATTCGTTAATCGTATGCCTGATATAATCGTAATCTTGTACATCTCCTTCAGTGAGCTGAATATATCCTTGACGCGCCCACTCCACATACGGCACCTTATCTTTTCGACCTCTTTCATGCGCGGTCATTTCCGGCAACCAATAAAAAGGTAGCACATGAATACTTCCGTCGTCCATTGGAAATACTAAGGTCAAAGCCGACAAATCTCTTGTGGACGCCAAATCAAGACCGCCATAACATTCTCTGCCAAGTAGAAAATCAGCGTCCAGTGGAGCGTCGCAATCTGTCCATTGTTTATCACTGAGCCATTTTGTTTCGTTTGTAGTCCACTGATTTAAATGTAGACGCCTGAAAGCGTTTTCGTATGAAGGTAGTTCACTAGCAAGTTTTGCTTCTGCTTTTATATAATCTTTTTTTACACTGATACCATAATTAGGATTTGCTTTTGACCAAGTTTCCTCTGATAATATATCGTCATCATCATCAGCGCAATATATCACAGGCAAAAAAGCCTCGTCAGTGATTACTCCATCTCTAACCTTCACTGAGTAGTCGTGCATTTCCCAACATATATTTCCGTCTGTTTTGCTAGCGCCGGCGGTTGTTAAGGCAATCAACAATGGCTGACTCCTTGCTCCGGTTGAGGTTTTCATTGTGTCCCATAGTTCACGATTCGGTTGCGTGTGTAATTCATCAAAGAGAATAGCGTGAGCGTTGTGTCCGTGTTGAAGTTTAGCGTCAGCAGATAATGCTTTGTATGTGTTACCTTTGCTTGGATTAACAATGGACGCTCTATACACTTGTGCGCGTTTAGTCAATTCGCTCGAATTTTCTACCATTGATTTTGCTATGTTAAAAATGATACTTGCTTGTGACCTATCTCCGGCGCAAGAATAAACCTCAGCGCCACGTTCGTTATCAGCAAACAGAATGTATAACGCTATTGCTGCCGCCAGTGTAGATTTTCCGTTTTTTCTAGGTATCTCCACATAACAAGTTCTGTATTTTCTCAAGCCGGTATCCTTGTGTTTCCAACCAAATAATGGTCTGATAATATCGTCTTTTTGCCACTGCTCCAAATACATTTTTTTCATTGCCATTTCGCCTTTCGTATGAGTTATAAAATCCTCAATGAAAGACACTGCTCTATCTGCTGCTGCCTCGTCAAATTCGTACATTAGTCGAAATAATTATGTGTGTTATTTTGCTGAACGTTAATTGTTGGTGCTGAAATTCCGGTCCTTGATGAAGGTGTAAAGCCAAATTGAGTAGCTAGTTTCAGCGCTCTATCAAGCGCGTCATTTGCTATCTTTTGAAATGGCAACGCTTGTGCGTGTTTGATATTACCATCTTCATCTTTGAACACTTGAATACGTCCTTTTTTACGTAACATCATTTCAGTTTCTATGTGTAAAGAAATAGCGTTGCAATACGCCTCAAGTAATCTCAAGTCAATATCGCATAACATACCTTTGTTGTGTAACTCGGTACAAACCTTGTCCCATTCTTCAGCGCCTATCTCTGACAACCATTCCGGCGGTTGAGGTATCTCCACAACCAAAGCAACTTCCATTTCATTGGCAACCGCTCTGTCCGGTCTTGTAGTGCCTCTGAGCTCCTTGATTCTAGTGGGTGTTTTTTTTCGTCCCTTACCCATGATTAGCAAAGGCTTTCAATGAGTAAAAAATTAATGAATTTCTGTAACCATCTTCCTTGTGAGGCACAATCGGTGTTACTCCGTGTAGATTTCTCCAAGCCGGATACACAATCATTGAGTTATCACATTGGTCAATTACAACTCCATAATCCGGTATGCTTAAATTTCCGCCAGATGACATCCAGCGTTTCGTACAAATTACGTTCAATGAATTCGTTACGTTTCCAGCGTCCCTATGATAAGATGCGGCAATATTATAGTTGGATATACTTGATGAAAAATACTCCGCAAACCTCCACTTTTCCGGCACGCTTTTTGATACCGCTTTCACATGTTCTTCATACAATTCCGGCGTGTGTTTTTTAATAAGTTTGAGTGATTCTTGCGCTAGCAATATCATTGATTTTATAAAAGTTCTTGACGAGCCGTTCTGATGTACTGAACTCACTCTTGGCTCCGGTCTACCCATGTGAGGTCTTGGCTGAACACTTCCTATTATCGTGCTGTATTGCTGAACCTTATCAGTAGCGCCTGTCTCACCGCTTGACCTATTCATTGCGCTCTTTGGTACTTTTTTTGTACGAAATTCTTTGTTGGCAATAGCCAGATATTGTGACGCCGGCTTTGGTAGGCTCTTGATATAGAATCCAACCGGTACGCCGTTCTCAGTGAAAATAGCGTCCTCAAATAAATTAGGTTTGAGGTTGTCGCACTTGTGTCCTACTTTTGAGCCATGTGGAGTTTTAAGTAATTCTATTGTTTTCATAATTCGTTTAGTATTTTATTGAAGTCCTTTTTCACCAATTTTAAACCTCTGTTGTTATCAAGTATTTTTATTTTCGCCAAGCCTTTTGACGCCTTCATTAAGCCAATATGACTTTTTAGCTTTTGATTATAGGTAGTAGGATTGATAAGATTGCCTCTTTTAGCAATTCTAAGCGCGTTATTGGCAAATGAGGTCTTTAGATACACTATTGACACGTCGTTGTTTCTAGCCAAACGCTTTACGTCAGCCTGAGAGCAGTAATAATTTCCGGCAATAATGATTCCCTCAACCCTAGCTTGTTCAACTTTTTTCATCATATCAGCCTTGTTGAATTTACTTACACTATCCGCTCCATTGATAGTCGTGCCTAGCACCCACCATCTTTTACTGATTTGCAATAGCACCTCGTCTTTTACGTCAAGAATTTTATTATCAATCAGTGTAGATTTTCCGGTTCCGTAATTTCCCACCAGCATTAAAATTTTTTTTATCATTTTTTTCTCAGTGTAGGTTCTGTTCTTATTATGTTAGGTACTTCAATATCAGTGGGTTCCTCGCATTTCATATACTTACCACATGAGCATTCCGCTTGTTTTACCACCCATTTTCCATCTCTGTACACAGTAGTTGTTGTGTGTAACACACGTTCTTCCTTACCGCACTCGCATTTATATTTTGTCATTGTATTCTTTCAAGTATTTTTTATCAAATGTTTCGGTCCTAAACTCCCACAAGACATTCCAAAACACTCCTTGTGGTATTAGTTTTTCTATTTTTTTAATCTCAGCGTACATTCTATCAATGTAATAGCCAACGTATCTTTTGCCCAACCTATATTTTTTGTACGCACACAACGTGGTTTCTATCTGAAAAACGTTTCCGGCGTAATCTTTTGACCTCAGATATTCTACGAATTTATTGTGTAGCAGTTCCAAATCAACTTTGTTCAACTTTTTTTTGCTTGTGTGATTCATCAAATCCAACCTTTCAACGCTGTAAGCAACTCCGTTTCTACATGATACCGCCTCTTGCATATTCAAATATCTAGGTTCAGCCTCAATATCAGTGATTGAATTTAACACGTCAAGATAATTGAACAATGAAAATCTGCCAAAAAATTTAATTTTTAAAATGGTATCGTATATTTTCGACACTGATTTTTGGTTCAAAAAGTTTCTCTGAGAATTACCGCACAATGATTTGTACGATTCTACGGCACTGATAAATTGATTGTTTGATTTTATTCTCAATCTATCTGTCTGAAATATCAGTGAAGATTTATTTTTGTCCCACCAGTCGCTCATTCTTTTCATATCAATATTTTGATAGTCAGGAAATTCATTGTAAATATAAAACACTGTTGGAGCAGAATATGTGCAGCCGTATAAAAAAGCAATCCAATATCTTTGTTCAATGTTGAGTTCAAACCGGTCCGCAAGATATTTTAGGCACAGAATACTTGGGTCAATATCCTTCGCCTCAAACATGGCTCTGTGAAATGATTTGTACGAAATTTTACCAGCCATAAACTAGGTCTTTTTTCAGTGACGAAATACAATTATTGAGTCCGGCTCTTGTGAGTATATCTTTTGTTGACGCTAAAATAACGTGATTTTCTGATTCGTATTTCCACAATGGTCTGAGCGCGTTTCTTACTGCTGTTAATTTTTTATCTCCGTCATGTGAAAAGTCAAGCCCTAAAAAAGCGTAACTACTGCCCTGTGGTAAATTAAATTTTCCCCCTGAAAAATAATCGTATAGAATCCAGCCGTCATTATCTGAAGGCAGCTCAAGTTGATACGTATTTTCCATCTCTGATTTACTCAGTTGAGAAATAACTCCGTTAAACACCATTGATTTGTCGTCATAAGTCAGTGGTTGATTGTTCTCCATTACCTTATAATCACCGCTTGTGGAGTACCTAAAATGAGCAATAAACAATTCCGGCTTTTCAGATAGCAATTCTTTTTTGAACAAATTGTAATCCAAGAATTTTTTTGTGCCGTTTTTCGTATGATATCCGAACGAATGTACACCGCGACACCGACTTTCATCAAGTAATTTTTCTACCATATACTTTTTGAACAAACCTTTATAGCCAATGATACTACACATTCAAATTTTTTCTTATCGTTTCCATCAGTATTCCACCAACGTAAAGTTCTTGTTCACGAGCTTGTTTCATTAGCTCACAAGCGCTATCGTAATCTTCAAGCGTGAAATCTACCAACAATGATTTTCTAGTTCCGTCAGCAAGCTCATCTAATTGGTCGTCAAGTGAATCGTCATTCTCCACAAGTCCGTAATCTACTGAATCATCATTAAAAAAGTCAGTTGATTCAAATCCCCAATCTGATAATTCAAGTTCTTCAAAGTTATTTGCCAGTGAATCCCAGTCCCAAGTACCGGTGTTTTTGTTTAATCTGATATTCAATTCTTTCTCTTTCTCAAGAGTCAAATCAAGTCCCACTGTTGGTATCGTTTCATTTCCCATTTCACCCCAAATTCTAGCCCTTTGATGACCACCAATAATTATATTTTCGCGCTCTTTGTTGGTGTTTACAAGTATTGGGTCAACAATTCCGAACCTCGTCAGTGAGTCCTTTAGTGCTTTGTAAGCCGGTTCTTTCAGTGTACGCGGATTGTACTCCGCAAATATTAGTTCAGTGATTTTTCTATTTTTTATTTTCATGATTTTTTTTAATTTTAATTTTCGTATGATTTACTCTAGTGATGAACCTAAACTTGGTTCTAGTTTTATCAGTGTGGAACCGCTGTACCCCCCTAATGGCTAATTTCGACGTCACGCACGAGAAAT
>Ga0070747_1000175_pt1 | contig 32284 bp, 49 predicted proteins | sample VirMetDEL_Mar_31_FD_77321 | JGI IMG/M metagenome (GOLD analysis project Ga0070747, IMG submission 77321) | Aqueous microbial communities from the Delaware River and Bay under freshwater to marine salinity gradient to study organic matter... | ecosystem: Environmental > Aquatic > Marine > Coastal... | reverse complement strand
TTATCTATACGGTCGAATTGACCAAGAGACTTGGCAGACAGAACCGATAGAATTTGAGGGCAAAAGCTACATAAAGCACAAGCCTATTCTGGACGAATGGAAAGCAGTCAACACAACTGAAATAGAATTGCCACCAATAGAAATCTAAGATCTCACAAGTGATGAATCCGAACAGAGCGTTTGAGATGAAAACTTTTAGTACATTTGCTGAAACGAAACACCCTTTAAGATGGCTAAGATTTGCTCTTGTAACCCGAACATAAGTAACACAGGACGACCGAACTGTATTCCATTAATGAGTGTTCCGAAGCGATTGATTTTCGTTTCGATGGCTCAAGCCGATGGCACACTCAACCGGATCGACATTACCGCCACACTTGATGCGGCCTTTATCGAAGCTCTCACCAATCACTCGGACGATCTTCAGAAGTGGTTTCCTCTTGGGAACTTCGTCAATGTAGAGAATCCAAGAGAAGATTCAGTCAAAGAAGAATTCAGCGACGGGTCAAGCGTTAAGATCGAATCAGGAACAAGCGCGTTCTCTGGTCAGATCGTCAAGGGCAATGTTGACCTACTTCGCAAAATCGAAGAATGGGGCTGTTCAGAGTTCGGTGTTTACATCATCGACAAAACCGGAAACCTCATCGGCGACAAATCGGTTGCGGGTTATCTCGCGCCTATCCCTGTCAACGCCAATTCTTTCGACCCAATTTATGTTTGGGGTACTGATCAGACGGTTGAGAAAGTTACTGTCAAATTCGAATTGGACAAAGTATTCGAGGATTCATACTTGGGTATGATCCTTAAAACAGACTTCGCAGCAGACGTGAACCTCTTCAACGTAGATGGTTTGGTTGACTTAGTAGGCACAATGCAAACGAGCCCTGCGGCTACTGCAACGAGCTTGTCAATTAAAATCACAACCGATTACGGCTCGGTGGTTTCGCCAAAACTTGTAACAGGATTGGATCTCGTTACAGACTTTGAAATCGTTGGATCCACGTCAGGAGCTACGGCGATCTCAACATCAGTCGAAACACTGGGCATTTACGCGATCACGTTCACGTCCTTGACCGGAGAGAATGTTTATATTCAACTCAAGAGCGCAACCGTCGGATATGGTGACGCAGCTCTGATTACTGCAATCGAAACTCTCCCATAATGGCAAAGACGATCAAATACGGGAACCTTTCTATTGCCGCAGAGCATTTTCACTCTGGACAGAAAAAAGAATTCATCAAGCTTTTGCTTTCCTCTAATTGGAGAGGGAACCACACCGAAGCTTGGAAGGCATACCCGAAGGGATCTAAACCAAAAAAGTAATTCATTACGCGAACAATTAGACCTCATCATTACGGTGGGGTTTTTTTGTGCCCTGAATATTTGGTATATCCGAAAAAAGGTGTATCTTTACGGAGTCAAACAAATTAGAAACGTCAAACAAGTCAAAATGAAAAAGTCAGAACTTAAAGCAAAACACAACCTCAGAGGAGATTTAGAAGCCTCAGATATGATGAGAGTAATCGCCTCTAACATAAACGATATGTTGGAAACCAGATTTCTTTCAGCAGCGAGGCTAAAGGAAATCAGAACCTTCGCACTAGACGCCTGTTCAGTTCTTCGCAACGAGGAGCTTTCAGCAAGCCACGCATTCAACGTCGGAGATCGAATCAACTACAATTCCAACGGATCCGAGCTTCAGGCAAAGATCGTCGGCAGGGGCGAAGAGTGCGGCAAGCCCGTCTACGATCTTAACACAGGACATTGGTGCTACGAGGAGCAAATAATCAGCTTCGAAATAAAAAATTCATAACCCGTCAAGCAATGAAATATCCAATAATCATCACCGCAATAACTTACCAAGGAGATCTTCTTGGCCGCACCTTCGAGCCAAGAAAACGAATCTCAGAATCACAGCACCTCATCAAAAGTGCTCAAGCCGAACACGCCTTCTATGAGAGACACGCGACAGAAGCTCGAAACGTCGAATACAGAACTCATCGAATGCTCAGTCCTTCGGATTACGAATACCGCGTAGAAGTAGTCTACGCCACGAACGTCTTCGTTTTAGCTTGGGACGAAAGAAGCTCAGAAGAATTTGAGTTCAGAGTATTCGTCAACGGTCAGGACATCACAGACGTTATGGAAGAAACCTACTTTACCGACATAGCGGAAGAGTTTCAAGGCCTTATGGAGGATCACGAGTACGACGTAAAGCGGGACGCAGAAGAGTGTCGCAGAACCGACGAAATGAACGCAGAGGACATCGGGCGATAATCAATATCTTTGAAGGGTGGAAGCCCTTTTCAAATTAGCCGACAATATCAGGAAGCTCTCAATCGGGGAGCTTTTTGTTTTGACATTCTCGGATCAAGAAACAGAAAATTATGTCTTATTTCTCAACCGCGAATTACAGCTCAGAATGGGGATCTTGGCAGATGGATCTCTCCTACCTTTTTATTCAGAAATATCGCAGGAACATTACGGGAAGCCCAACAAGCGTTGGACGTTATATGACACCGGATATTTCTACAAGAGCTTCGATCTCTCTGGTGTATCAGAGGACCACTTTTTGATCGAGGCCGACGGGGTAAAACCAAACAGGGATTGGACAAAGTATCGAGGCGGAAATGTTCTAGGCTTGACCGACGAAAACAAAGAGCTTTTAGTTCAGGAGATCCAACCTTTGATGGTGAAGATCCTCAAGGAAAAGATACTCAAGCTCTGAGAGATCAAACATTTGTATTTTTGGTGGATGAAGGTTTTTAAATCCCTTGACACCTTACCGTTGTTCAACTACAAAATGTTGATGAAGTCCGGCGATCTATCGCACCTCATCGCAGAAGGGGAGCTTTCAACATTCAAAGAAACCAAAGAGCAGCAAGTTCGGGTTCTACTTGAGGCTTGGCAAGTCATAGAATTGGAGCTGTACGATATGAACGCCAAGGATCCGGCGTACATAGATATGCTAGAAGAGCAAAGGGCAGATTACCTTCGAATGACAAAGGCAATTCTTCAGGCCAACACACTAAACAGGCTTCGATATGAGGCTACTAAATTATTTCTTGAGGCCGACAAGGAATCTGAGCCGGTCGATTATGACAAGATAATTGTGCTCCTTGAGGAAAGACTACACTTTCAGATTGATGAGCACAAAATGACTGCTCGGAAATTTATACATCACATACAAAACACCGTGAAAAATGGGAAACAAAAAGATTGAAAGACAAGACCTTGTCGCCAAGAACGCCATCACGGATGTTATTAAGGAGGCTGACGAACTCATCGTTGTGCTCAAGAAGATCGTCGAGGTACAGGAACAGATAGTCAAAACGACGGCTTTTAAGACAGGGAAAGACCTCAAGCAATACTCGACAGCCATAAAGAGTGTACAAACCTCCTCAGAGGCCTTATCTAAGGTTGAGAAGGACAGGAAACGACTTCAGGAGCAGTTAAAAGTCCTCAACTCTGACGCAATTCAGCAAAATGAGGAGCTCAAGGTGCAAATGTCCCTTCAAAGAAAAGCGAACAGCGACCTCGCAAAGGAAAAACTCGGCTTGATCTCGGTCTATTCGAAGGAATCCAAGCGGTTGAGGGATCTAAAAAACCAATATAAGGAGTCGATATTGACTCAGGGGAAGAGTGCAAAAGCTACTAAGAACCTTGAGCGAGAAGTTCGCAAGCTCGACCGGCAACTGAAGGAGGTTGACGATAGTGCAGGAGACTTTTATCGAAATATAGGAAACTACCCTAATGCCATAGGCAAGTCGGTGAAGGCTATTGCGGCCCTTACTGCGGGAATTTTAGCCGCCAACGGAGCTGCTGCAGGAATCAAAGACGGGCTTCAGGCAAACGAGGAAGGATCAGAGGATCTCAGAAAATCAATGAGCTTTCTTGATGGTGCTGCACGGCAGGCTAAAAACTCATTAGGTCAGGCAGCTTCAGGAGCCATTGACTTGATTAAAGCTATGACGGGCAACGGTGGTATATTCGCTGTTGGTGCGGCTATGAAGAAGGTAACAACAAGCTTTGACGACTTCGGAAAAAAGGTGAAGGAATCTGGTGAGGCTAACTATGAAGCCGAAGAGGCGTTGATCCAAATTGAAAAATCGAACAGGGATTATTCGAGATCTTTGGCAGAGGTCAATCGTGAGCTTGAGATTCAAGAGCAGTTGGCCGGAGATGCAACGCGATCCTTCGACCAAATTGAGGCGGCAACGGTTAAGGTGACGGAGTTAAACATCAAAAGGGCAAACATTCAAAAGAAGATCGCTTTAGAGGATCTCGACAGGGTGAACGCCCTCATCGACACGCGCAAGGCTTTGGGGCAGAACGTCGCGGATCTCTTGGACGATCAACTAGCCGCAGAGCTGGCCTTCTCAGACGCGGAAACAGAATTGGTCATTAAGCAGCTTGACAACACGAAGGTTCGCAGGGAGAATGCAAGAGATAGGTTCGAACAGGAATTAGATTACGCCATAGATGCCTTCGATGCTCAGAAGAGTTTGAACGAACGGCAGATAAATGACGAAACAAACACCTTTGACGAACGCCGAGCGTTATTGACCAGAACAACCTTCCTCACGGCGAAGGCCTTTACTAACCAACAGAAGCTTGTTGAAGATTTCACCGGTGAAAAACTCAACTTAAATGAGTTGGTCAAGGAAGATGATGAAGAGGTGATCCGCGCAACTTTGGCGAACTTTCAGTTGGATGAGATCACAAAAACTCGTATCCTAGAAATCATAAAAGAGCAGAAGATCGCCCGACAGGATCTTGCGGATCTCGAAAGGGACTTGCTTGCAGGGAAAAAAGAGGAAGCTATTGAAACAGTCAACTTCATCAACGACATCGAACAAGCCCAATTCGAGGGGCAGATAATTGGCCTCGAAGGGACTGCCGGAAAGGAAAAGGAATTGTATGAGCTCAAGAAGGCACAGCTTATAGCACAAGCCGACTTTGAGACATCTTTAGAGGGTAAGACCGCAGAGGAGATTGAAGCTATTAGAGCGAACCTAGCGAACAGCTTGGCGCGGCTCGATATTGAGGAGAAAAACCGAATTAAGGCAAAGACTGAGGCCCAAGTCGAGTATGGAATCGAGCTCACGAAGACGTTTATTAACGCATTATCAGCGAAGGATGAGGCTCTTAACCGTTCTTTGGATAATGAAATCGAGCGAACCAACAACAATCTCACACGCCAACAATCCCTTGCGGAACAGGGGTTGGAAAATCAGCTTGCTTTTGAGCAGGCGAAGGCCGCAAAGCTTGAGATCAAACGGCAAGAAGCTCAGAAACGAGAAGAAAAACGGCAAAAGATTCTTGCATACTTCACAGCCTTCACGGAACTGTTGAAGGAGAACCCAAATACAGCCGCCGCAAAAGCTGCTGTACAAATAGCGATCGCGGAAACGGTTTCAGGGCTTTTCTATGAAGGAACAGAGAACGTTGGAGAGAGTCTTGGAAAGCCTGTTTTTTCAGGTCGCGATGGTTATGTTGTAAGGGTTGACGGCTCAGAACGAATTATGACAGGGGAGCAGAACAGAAGAATTGGCGGTATGTCCAATGAATCCCTTGCCAAATTAGCTGAAGAGAGTCAATCAATGAGCCATAGCAAGTCAGGTTCTTTTGCGGCACCCGCAGTATTGGGATATTTAGCTCGAATTGAGAAGGCTGTTGAGTCGAGCAAGTATTCAGTCGATTGGGATGGCTTAGAAGTCCGAACCGAAAAACTGATTGAGAACGGCCAACGCAAAACCGTCAGAACGCTTCGCAACAAAAAACGCCTGAAATGATTCGAGAAGATAAAATCAACGGGGTCGTGGTTCGATCTCCACAAAATGCTGAGGATGCAGAGATTGAAATCAACTTCGACACCGACAACGATCAGCAGTCTGTTTCGATCTCCTCATACATTTGGGGTGAAGAGGAGTCAGACCGAGTAAGAGCAGCGTTCTTGGCAGGGCTTTCCGGCGGAACAGGAGTTTTTGAGGGATTGCCCCACACAATTACTGTACGAGAAGGATCAAGCACATTAAGTGTTTTTGAGGGTTACATCGACCTGACAACGGCCCAATTCGATGAGGATAGAGTTACGGCAGATTCAGTTCTGACTCGATCAGTCGATTGGATCGCCGACAATGCCGAATTTAACTTCGATTATCTACTTTTCAAGGGGTATCTGTCTGTAAATGACACCGTTTTTGTGCCTTATGTTGTGGCCTCTGTCCCCAACTACACCGACACGATGGTTACTATCCTGACTATCGTATTTGTAACGACAGAATTGAAGGCTTTAATTCAGGAAATTCTCATCGAGATTGGGAAACTTGGGACTGTAGTAGCTACTATTGGGGGCGTCATAGGATTGATTGGGAAGCTTGTTTATGCCGTCGCTCTTTTGATCACGATAATTGACTTGGTTTTAGACCTCATCGCTCTGATAATTCAGAAGGTAAAGTATAAGCCATCATTGAACGTCAACACAATGATCGAGGCGGCTTGTTCTTTTCTTGGAATGACCTATCAAAGCTCAATCCTTCAGGATCCGACTTGGAGCAAGCTTCACTTAATTCCTGAGTCCTTCGCCAATCCTTCGGATCAGACAGATAATAGAATTCAGGGATTCTTGTCACCAAACCGAAACACGCAGAGCGGATTTTATCGAGGTACTTTTGGAGATCTTCTCAGAGGGATCCAAGACACCTTTAATGCACGAATCTTCCCTGATAATGGCGTTCTTCGGATTGAGCCGGCGAAGGTCAAACCAACTTCGGCCTCGTTTCAGATTAAGCCAATCTATCAGCCGAAATACACCACCAATGCGGGTGAGGTAGTCTCGAATCACACGCTGTCTTTTGCTTATGATACGGTAGAAAAACAGACCGTTGACCGATGGACGGGGAACAACGTACAGGCACAGCTTGAACCCGTCGTGGTAAACGACAGAACTATGCGGGTAATGAAGGGGCATAAGCCTGTAACGCTTCCTTGGGCTAGGGGTATTGAGAAAATATCCCTGACAGCTCCGGAAGAGGTCGCAGATGCCCTTTTAGATGTTCTAGGCTTGAGCATAGGAATTATCGTGACGACGGCAAACGCCGTAATTGATACAGTGAACAAAGCCATCGACACCTTCAATAAGCTAAAAAGGGCCATCGCTTTTATTATCGACATAGGTGCAGACACAGATCCGGTTCCTCGCTTGATCGATCCTCAACTTGGGGATCTCATAGATGGTCGTATTGGAGTTTTGTTACTCGAAACAGATATGATTACAGTTCCAAAGCTTGTCCTTCTTAATGTCTCAACGACTGATAGAAACACAAAGCTTGCTCCGGAAAACTTATCACATTTACGTGCACTCTACTTATGGCAGACCTTTCACGCTACAAATTCTTTTGCCCCGACATCGAATTCCGCTCAAAGGTATGTTTGGAATTATGAGAAAGTCGAAATGAATTTGGCCGATGTCATTAACGTAATAAATGAACGGGCCGTGAAACTTTCAAGCGGTGAGGTGGTCGATGTGCTCTCCTGTAAATGGAATCACTCAACAAGATTGGCTACATTTGTTCTTCACGAATGGAAGCTTTACACCAACAATCTAAAAGAAGTGATTAGTGAGCCCTCAGGATATTGAAAAACTTAAGGACGATCTTTTAACAGCGTCAAAATCAGTAGGATCGTTTGCTTCAATCGTTTCGAAGCTTGGTGATGAGATTCAGGCGGATCCAGAATTCCCAGAGAGCGAGGTTGAGAGGGTTGCGGATTCAGTCGAGGAAATGAAGGTAAAGGTCGAATTGATGCAGAAAAAATATGGGAGCCTATTTAGAGAGTCTTAGTCTTATTCCAGAGAACGTCACAGGAACAAATGTTGATTACCTGAAGGCTAACAACTTTCAGCTTGTGACTGCGAACATTCAGGTTCGATTTGAAACGTGGGTTTCTATTAACGCTGAAAAGCCGCTTGAGTTTGGATCCACAGACAACTTCACAACAACCGATTGGATCGAGGCCGACTATCCGGCGTTTCAAGAGTTTGCCGTTGGCGATGTCCTCGTTGGAAATGGAACAGCTTCAAACGATGTCTCATTTACAATAACTGAAAAGCCAAACGATTACGCAATTCGAGTTTCTGGAACCGTTACGCCCGCAACCGAGATAGCCGGAAAACTACACTTGAATCAGGAGCCGTTAGGAATTCTTTTTGAGTATGGTTTGATTGAGAACAATGAAGGTTTCAACACCTTCAGTAAGGTTACAGGCGACCGAATGGCTTATGAGTACGGACACGCGACAGCGATAGGCTCAAGCCCATTAACGATGATCCCTTTAGGTCATAAGGATTGGCAGTTAGGAATTCTTGAGGGTTGCACAGTTACAAACGACACGACTATTGAGGATCGAGGCGTGTATCGCTACATTTTTACGATTGCTCAGGTTTTCATTGTTCACCCTTTCTACCTCTACACGCAACTTCTTGATATTCTCGCCGACAAAGCCCCAAAATACTGGCTCGGTATGAAGGCTCTAAGGCACGTTTGGAAGCTCAGAGGCCTAAGATCCTTACAAGATCCAAACGTCTATCAGGAGTTAATCTATGACGTCAAGAACGGTAATTCCGGCTGGCTTGATGAAGAGTACAACGGCGGAAACAAAGAATATAAGATCGAAAACCTTGTTTATTCAAACGGGGTTGGGCTTACAAGGGATGGATCCATTACGGTGACGTTCGACGTTTCAAATACAGCTGACAATACTGAAGGGCTTGCAGACTTTGTTTGCATGAGCTTCAACCTACTCCCTGAAAGCGAAGATCAGTACAGAGGGAACGACCTCTATATGTACCAGAATTATGGGTTTGACCGAGCGAACCAAGAAGAGGGGGTTGCCGCAATAAACGGTGAACTTTTTGGAACCACAAACGAGGTCATTAAAACAGTAACAGTAACGGCGGGATCCGGAAAGGTGTCGGTTTCTGCGGTGTTCGATTTCGGAACAGACGTGCAGGCGATTATTGACGCATTAGTTGATAAGCGGTATATGATAACGGCCTATGCAGTAGTAGCAGGCCAAACGCCTCAATCCGCAAATTATGTTACGCTCCTTGTGGATCTCAACACCATTGAATACGATCTACCCGCAGCTACTATCGACGCGACAACTGAATTATTCTACCACGATCAGAACGACTTCACCGGCCCTGTGACAACGCCTGAATTTAATATTGAAGATGAGATTGTGGCCCGAACTGAAATTCTTCTTGATCGCGCAGATTATGACGTTCAGATTGACAAAATAAGGGGACAGGTTGTTATGGTTAAATCGGGTGAGTCAGACGTTGTGCTTCTTGAGAAAGAATACAATCTCGCTCCTCTTCCATTGATTGGTGATGTCCGGTTCATAAGCTCCGTTTCCGCAACACCGTTTAAGGTTCTTTCGACTGAGATCCGCGCAGAGTATAAATGCGAACGGGACTCAAGTCTCGACGCAGGGAATGATTACGGGTACACTCTTCAGCACCCGTTTCTCCTTCGTTGGGCTGAATGGGATCAACTTTCTTTGCCTTTCAATCCGGCAGACTTTCTTGACACCGCCGAACCTTATAACGGATTCAATCAGGATTGGTACAGGCTTTCTCAACTTTCCGGATGGTCGTTTTTCTATCGAGTTTCAGTTGATATTTCTGTTCAGGGATCCTCTCAGGCTAGTGCACAAAAAACCATAGACACAGATACAGCCCTGACTTTTGCATATTACGACGGGAACGCCGATTGGGGTAGCGGAACCATTGAATGTTATGACGGCGCGACTCAGTTGGATTACGGGGGACAGCCTTACATTATGAGTAAGTTAGGTGGGAAAAACACCACAATTAGGGCGGAATTCACCTGGCTTGGCGCAGGAAACCCCTTGGCAAACGATATTTGGATGGAGATTCGAATTATTCCAAAGGAAGGCGGCAACCACATATCGAACGACACGGCCTCATCTGTCTATGATCGAAGTGGGATTTCGATGCTGTCAGGCGTTGGAGGTAAAATTACACTTTCAAACCCGTCAGGGTCGATTCTTCGCGGTGAGTGCGAAGTAGATTACACCAAGCTGCCAGCCGGAATTCAGGAGTTCACGATCTCCGCAAGGGTCGGAGAGGACTCGACTACACTTTAATTGTATATTTTTGCCGTATGAGTAAATGGGGTGAGGTAATTAAAGTTGATGCTCTGGTGATGGATTCAATACTTGTGTTTCCAGACCTACCTATAAACGAAAACCCCTTCAAAAAGTGCTGCTACAAGAACCTTGTTCTCGCGGATCCGGTCGACCCCGACACTTTTAAAAACGATACTAAAGGCGTTCTGAAGTCTTTTCCAAAGTCCTACACGGCGGTTATGGAACTTGAGAAATACACCTCCGGAGCGTGGGCCAAGGTTGCGGATCTCAACACAGACGCATTAGGAACCTATTACGCTCAAGGGTTTGCCACAAAAGGCAACAACGATTTGATTGGGTATTCAATATCTTGGCAAGCCGTTCTCCTCGCACATAGCACCGGAAAGTATCGAGTCAAATTCGACCTATCCACTATTGAACTTTATTCTGAAGAATTCTGTCTTGAAGTTTTCTCAACAAGGGCCGCAGATCAAACGGTGAGAATCGACTACAAACTCGATAGTGTAATTGGATCCGAATTCAGCCAATCGACAAGAGATTTCGCAGGAATAGATTGGTGGACGCAGATCCGGTTAAACGACGCAATCTTTGGGTACAAGAAGGGGCCAATCGAAGTCGAGGCTTCAAGGTATCAGGATGGCTTCGAGCGAACCGTTGGAAAGGAGTACAACGAGGAGTATCTTTTAATAATTAAACGCCTGCCATTCGCCCTGCACGACCTTTTGGTTTATGACATACTTCAGGCTGACGAAATCAAGATCACCGACTACAACTCTCGCAACAATTCCGGATCCTACATCAACAAAGAGGTTGAGATCACAGGAAGTTATGAGCCAAATTATCGAGGTACGCGGCAGCAGCCATCCGTTGAGCTTACGTTCAAAGACAGATATACAAACCGCAAAAAACTCTACTCATAATGACGGCTCAAGAAGAAATTCAGATCGAAAGAAAGTGGCACGACAGAATAAACCTCCTTCAAATGCTTGTTGGGTTGGTCGTTGGCTTTGTGGTTCTTGGCACTTGGGTTGGGGCTGTTGAAGTTCGATTGCAGAGCGTTGAAGAATACAGGGCGGGAAGCGAGCCTACACGAATTGAGGCCATCAAAATACTTGGGATGCAGCAGCAAGCATTGTCAAGGTTATCAAGCGACTTTAATAAGTTTCTTATACGATATGAGAACGACAGGAAAGAAGATGTGATCTACAAGATTCAAGAGCAAAAGAACATTCAGGAGTTCTATAAGATGTATGACTTAAAGCCAAAAAAATAAAGATGGAATTGAAGGTTCTTAGGTACTCAGACAATGGATCCGACACGCTTGGACTCCTGTTTGTAGATGGTCAATTTAACTCGTACACCCTTGAAGATGAGCACAGGGATGAGAAGGTTCGCGGGGACACTCGAATTCCAGAGGGCCGTTATCAGATTGTTTTTAGGAAAGAAGGTGGGTTTCATTCTCGATACGCAAACAAGTATGGATCGTTTCACAAAGGAATGCTTCACATCATAAATGTTCCAAACTTCGAGTACATTTTAATTCACACCGGAAATCACGAAGGGCATACGGCTGGCTGTTTATTGGTTGGGGACTCGGCAAACGACAACTCACGCGAGAAGGGTTTTATCGGATCCAGCGTACAGGCTTACAAAGAATTCTACCCCAAAGTAGCTGAAGCACTCGAATGCGAGGAAGAGGTTTGGATTACATACGTTGACCTTGAGAGGCTCGTCAACACAATAAATTTGTAAATGGAATATCTAGCAGCAGCAGTCTTGGGAGCTTTGCTTCGTGAGCTTTACTTCTACAACAAACATCAGGCAGACTACGAAGTCAAGTCTTATTGGAAGGATCGCTTTGACGACCTCCTTTTTGGGGTTGGATCTGCAATACCTTTAGGCGTTTGGGGTGGAGATCTCTTTAACATAATGGCCGACTATGCGATTGCAGAGGATATAAATTGGCTTTTTATTGTCGGTAATTCGTGGCATCCTGTTTGGGCTTTCGTTTTTGGGCTAATGTCCTCAGCTATTGTTGGGTGGGTTATTGAAAGCGGATGGAGTTCAATCGTTGGACGATTCAAAAAGAAAAGTGAGTGACCGGAAAAACCAACTGATTTTTCTGCTGATCCTTCTCTTGGTGGGCGTGGTCGGTGTTATTTTTTGGCCGTCAGGAGGGTTGTACTTCGAGCGCGGAAAGTTAGAAGGGCAAAACGCGATTCTTCAGGAGGAGGTTAAGGAATTAGACTCACTTATGCTCATAAGAGCTTACGAGATCGACTCACTTGAGAGATCCGGAACCGACAAGCTTGAAGAGGTTAAACTACTCGAAGAGAAGCTTAATGATGTTCAACGCTATTACAAAAAACGATATGCAACAATTCGGAACGCAAGCCCTGATAGTGCTATTTCTGTCGCTCGGTCTATCCTTGACGGGTACAGCACAGATTAACGAGGAAGATGCTCGTAAAATTTGGCATATGCACGAAACGATTCAGGCCTGTGACTCAACTCACGCCGTAAAGGATTCAATAATCACATCACTAAATGAGGTTGTGGAGATTAAAAGCGGAACAGTTTTTAAACTAAAGGAGCAGTTGATCGATCAGACGGCAAAAAGCGACAAATTTGTTCGAATAATTGCGAACAAAAATGAGGAGATCTCGTTACAGGATAAAGTGATCAAAAAAGAGGCAATGAAAAAGAACCTCTACAAAGGTGGTGGGGCTTTGATCGCTGCTTTTCTCATCTTCTCGGTCATAACGCCACTCTAAAAAAGAGCCACTTTTCCGGCTACTTTCTGAAAATTCGCCTATCTTTACGGAGAATCAAGCGAATGAGTACACCCTATAAATTACAAAAATCTAAAGCTGAAATCACCGAAAGGCAGATGGACGACGTAGGATATTTGCATTGTGAAAACTGCGGCTCAAGTTGTGGGCCGTTCAACGACCATCACATCATTTACAGATCTGAGGCTCGAAACCACAAGGAGGTGCACAACATTCAAAACTTGATCCGAGTATGTGCAAGCCCGAAGCCAAATAACTGCCACGATTGGTTTCATTCGAGAAAAGCGAACAGGGAAGAATTAGTGGAGGAGCGAAATTTAAAACAGCTATTTAATGAATAAAGTAATCTTGATAGGCAACGTGGGGAAGAATCCAGAAGTTCACTCTTTTGAAGAGGGCAAGACCGTCTGCCGGTTCTCTTTAGCCACAAGCAAAAAGTATAAAAACAAGGACGGCGAAAAGGTCGAGCAGACCGAATGGCACAGCATTGTCTCTTGGAGGCATCCATTGAATCAGATCCTTGAGAAGTATGTCACGAAGGGGTCAAAGCTTATGATCGAGGGCGAGATCTCAACGCGATCGTTTGAAGATTCAGACGGGAACAAAAAGTATGTGACAGAGATAATTACAAACCAAGTTGAGTTTCTTGGAGGGAATAAGGCAGAGCCACAGAGCGCAGGACAGCCAACCTTAGAAGAGGACGACTTACCATTTTAAATTATGAAGAAATCAGTCATTATAGCGATTTGGGACGGCGGCGTTATCGAGTGTTACAACACTCTGTCAAAGTTCCTAAAAGACAACCCGCAATTCAGTCGAGATAAAATCGACTGGCGTTGGCGGATCAGGGGTGAAGATTATGAAGGACACGGATGCCGACTCAAAAGGCTTCCTATTATCAGATAGAATACTATCTTTGGCCTGTTCATCAGCCGATGGACTTTGTTTGACGACAAAAAAGAAGCTCCCACTTAGGGGGCTTTTTTCTTTTATATTCCGAAAAATTCCGTACTTTTACAGAACAAACGTCAAACATTCACGGATCCAATCCGTATCATTTAAATTTCAGAAGTATGAATCACAGCAACACACCGGCTCCAATAATCACGGAGTCAGAGTTAAAACGCGCAGACACCAACGTTCTCAACTTAGATCAGATGAAAATGTTGTTGCAGAAGACGCCATCGAGCCACGTTTATAAACGACCGGCAAAGGGCGGTGGTGAATGGTCATTCGTCACAGGGGTATATGTCAAAAAGGTTCTAAACATTCTATTCGGGTTCGATTGGGATTTTGAGGTCGTAGGCTTCGACGTAAGGGCCGGACAATGTATTGTTCAGGGAAAGCTAACGTGCCGGTCAAAAGGTCGGGTGATCGTCAAGCATCAATTCGGAAGGGCCGACATTAAGTACAAAACGGTTTGGGATGAGAAGCTCAATCGGAAAGTTCCAACAGATCAAGAATTGGATCTCGGGAACGACCTTAAAGCTGCCACTACTGACGCACTTAAGAAATGTGCAAGTGAGTTAGGGGTAGCGAGTGACATCTATGGAGCAAAAGAGTTTCAAGAGGTGAATTTAATGCCGGACGATTATGACGAAATTCCAGAGGATCTCTTGGAGCACATTAAGAAATGTAGAAGTATTGAAGATCTCGATCTTTTAATTGAGTCAGAGCCGGATCTAAAAGAAAACAAGGCTTGGACGCAGCTAGTAATTAAGCAACGCAAACTAATTCACAAGAGTAATGCTTGAGAGAATGACAGAGCAGCGCAGCGAGGAGTGGTACGAGTCTCGCAAGACCAAATTCACAGGGTCAATGTTTCCAATCCTAATGACCAACGATCGATCAGGTAAGAATATGGGTAAAACGGCCCTCAACTACATTAAGGTAGTAGCCGCAGAACATATTACACGATACAGGCATATTGTTGGGAGCGCATCAATGAGTTGGGGCATAGATAACGAAGAGGAGGCTTTTAACCACGTCAATGCATACTCAGGTAAGGTGTTCGATCCGACTTCCTTTCACGTTTACAGGGGGCCGGATAAAAGGCTCCACAACGTAATTGGCGCCACGCCTGACGGGATCAACGACACGATGGTTCTAGAAATCAAATGCCCATACAACCACCAATACCACTTTGACAGGGTCATAGATCCGGCAGAATTCTTAAAGGAAATAAAATGGCAAGTAGTCGGGGAGATGATGTGCTCAGAGCGGAACAAAGCTCTGTGTGTGAGTTACGACCCAAGGTTCGACGGGAAGTATCGAATGGTTCAAAGCGAGGTAGAGCTTATTGAATCAGACGTAGATCTTTTGACCAATCGGATCTTAGAGGCAAAGGTTATTTTAGACGACTTACTCAATAAATTCAGATCAAAATGATGAAACCTTTTTTTACAAAAAGCACGACGGTTAAACGTCGAACAATACCAATTCACAAAGCCTATCTTAACTACTACAATCGTTTCCTTTTTTGGAATCTGTTAAACCAACGATGCATAGTGGCGGCGAAAGACTTTGGATCTCTTCAGGAGGAGTTAATCAATATGGGGTACCGAAGTGTTGGCTATCACATTTGGACAAAAGCTTCAGACCCACCAAATAATTGGATCCAAGTAAGTGAGGATCTCGCAACTGAAATATCAATCGCCGCAATGAAAGAAGCCGGCATCTTATTAGATTAATTATGAAAACAACTATTGAAACTTTAACGCAAAATCACGCTTCACTTATGCAAGAGAAGCTTAGAATTGAAATGGTTTTAGGGAATGAGGATCCAGAGCCGGTTCAACGTCTTGCCCTTTCCGTTTTAGAGGGGTGCATTATGGAGCTCAGAGAGTCGATTACTCAACTAACTCTCATAAACACTTTCATGGATTCAACCTTTGCTTCGGTGGTTAGTGGAAATTTAGTGCGGCAAGAACGCTAAAAATTCCCTACCTTTACGGAGTCAAACATTAAAACGTCAAACAAATGTCACAACAATTCAACGTAGAAGATCTCATACGGGTTCAGTTTTCAAGATACCCACACACCAAAGACAATGATCGAGAATTAATCGCTCGAATTTATTGGGCCTTATCGAAGAAAGGGCAAACATTAAATGAATTTCTTAGGGGGTATGCGGAGGGACGATACCCAACAGCAGAAGCTATTCGTAGGACAAGAGCGCGGATTCAAAAGAAGTACCCTGAACTTCGAGGTAAGAACTATGAAAACAGGGCGAACAATCAGAAGGTGGTGGTTCAAAACCTTAAGGATGATAAAAACCAAATTTACGGATGAAAGATCCGGCATTCTTGTTTTACAGTTCTGACTTCCTCACAGGGGTAGCAGATCTAACGATGGAGGAGCGGGGTCAGTACATTACCCTGCTTTGCCTCCAACATCAGAAAGGGGCCATCTCTGAACGAATATTGAAAATTTCAGTCCCTAACTGCTCGGCATTCGTTTTATCGAAGTTTAAGAAGGATTCTGACGGCAACTACTTCAATCCGAGGTTGGGAATCGAATCTGATAAGAGATCGCGGCATATACCCCTTAAAATCGCAGCAGCGTGTCTTGGTGGGCTTATCTCTTCCCACAAACTCAAGCTAGATCAGGCTGAATTCATTCGAGAAGCTTTTGATATTAAAAAACTAAAAGGAAAAGAACGAGAAGAAATCAAGCGCGAGTTAAGCGAATGGTTCAAGCATATGCTTAACCTATATGAAAATAGAGATAGAAATAGAAATAGAGTTAAAGAAGAAAAAAAGGAATGGGAGAATTCAGCGATCGATCAGGCTAAGTGGATTGAGTATAAAGACTTTCGAAAGAAGATCCATAAATTCAGATTTCACTCAAGTGACTCAGAGCACAGAGCAATTAAATCTCTAATGGCTCTTTCCGGAGGAGATAAAGAATTATCAACGAAAATCATTAATCAAACAATCGACAACGGTTGGAAAGGTTTTTTTAAGCTTAAAGATGGAAACGACAAAACAGATAATCGAACAACTTCAAAAGTCAAGTCAGTCAACGAAGTCCGAAAGGATTTTGGTAATGGATCCGCAGGAAGCTAAAAAAGGAGCCATTCAAGTCTTGTTCAACTATACCCGAAAAACAAGGGATAGAGATTTTGAGGTAGATGAAGAAAACGTCAAAGTGATAGAGAACTTGGTTAAATATTTCAACGAGGATTCGACCGGCAAATACGATCTCAGGAAGGGTATTTGGATAATGGGGAATTTCGGATCAGGAAAAACGCTCATAATGCAAGCCTTCTCGAAAATGAAAAAGCAATTTCCAAAAGCTAATTATCACATCAAGGGTTGCATCGAAATGAACAACCAATTCTCTCAATTCGGATATGAAGGGTTGAGTCGGTTTTCTAAATGCTTTCATAACACGAAACAAGAGGCGATTTGTTTTGACGATCTCGGAGAGGAGGAGCCAACCATACAGCATTATGGTAACGCGATTTGCGTTATGGCTTTTCTCTTATCCGAGCGGTACAGACGATGGCTTTCATTAGGTATATTAACTCACGTAACGACGAATAAGTCGTTTCAGGAGTTGGAGGAGGTTTATGGCGCAAGGATCGCGTCACGAGTCGTAGAAATGTTCAACATAATTCTCTTGGGTGGTGCTCAGGATTCAACAGATCGAAGAAAATGAAAGAACAGATAAAAGCATTAGAATCTAAAACCAACAACGATGAGTACAATTTACCAAAATGCGAAGGCTTGCTTAAAAGAAGTAGCTGACGAAGCAAAAAGAACAACAGGCAACACAGATAAGCCGTACATTCGACAATGTATCAACGATACTGCCGACGACTTAATTAAGCAGTTCAACTGGCACGCGATGAAAGAAAAGATTAGCGAAAAGAAAGCGAATCAATATTCTAATTGGTTGAGTGGTTATGCCGCTGACCTTCACCCTAAAAACTAACAATTATGGAAACAACGACGGAAGAAAAAATAGAAGTTACCTACAACCAATAGAGAGATGAGTGAGGAGCAGTTTTACCAAGAAATGAATCTCAGAGCGAGATCCAACGACACCTTTACAAAGCGAGAAGTTGATGAATACAAGAGGATCTCTAAAAAAAGAAATGCTAAAAAAAACACTTTTTCTGTTGAGGGTACGAAAAAAAGCGTATCTTTACGGAGTTAAAAGGGTTAGAGGTAATCCAGATACGACAGGAACAGTATTCGAATAGGCGCAAGTCCTACAAAAATAGATACTCGGAGAAGAACCACAGGACACGAAGAGAACCTCACCGCCCTTTAAACAAACAGAAAAGTTCTTTGAGAGGTGATAGGGTAAAGATCAGGCGGCACGTAAGTCTCAACATTCAAGATTGTGGTAGCGAAACTTTTAATAGCCACGTACACTACTAGCGGAAACAGAAGATCAGATCTTTACCTCATCACTAATCAAATAGTCAAACAAACGTCAAACAAAATGAGATCATTCAAAACACTTTACGTCGGCGATCAGATCGAAACGATGTGCACAGGCCTTCGGGTCGACGCGACAATAACCTCAGTAGAAGAGGATTCAATTCACTACGTTTATCACAAACCGGTTCAATGGGGCGATAATCTATTCACAAAAGGAGCCTCCTACGCTAGTCAAAACGATGTTTGGGAGGGTAAATTAGTGAGCCATTGTTGGGATATAGACGGCCAACAAATCGGACATTAAAACTCATATAAAGTGCGTCAACCAACTGCAAAACCTTTATTTCGCTTTAAAGGGTGAGGAGCTAGTAGAAGGAAGGAGCTAAAAAACCCATCGTTTTTCGACAAAATTCCGTAACATTGCCCAATGAAGATTGAAGTCGTACCAATTCAGTCGCTCGTTGAAAGCAGCGACAACCCCCGAATAATTAAAGATCAGAAATTCCGGAGCCTTGTTAGTTCAATAGCTAAGTTTCCAAAGATGTTGGAGATCCGGCCAATAGTTGTAAACAAGGATATGGTAATAATTGGAGGCAATATGAGATTCAAGGCCTGCCAAGAACTGAAGCTCAAAACTATTCCAATCATAAAAGCTGAGAACCTCACGCCGGAACAAGAGAAAGAATTCATCATCAAGGACAATGTTTCCGCAGGGGAATGGGATTGGGATCTTCTTGCAAATAATTGGGAGGCTCCGATTCTTAATGATTGGGGACTTGGAGTATGGAACAACAAAACCCCATCGCTTGACTTCGCGCCATCGCTTGCGCCTCCACAATCGCACTCTCAAATTACTGACGCCGACGTTGAAAAGGGATCCAGAGAGGTTGGAGGAAGCCTAAAAAACGGGACAGAACGACAATTTATTGAAACAATGTGTCCGGAATGCGGCCACGAATTTAATGTTGAGAAGCAATGAAGAACGGCAAGCATTTAATTATTGACGCATACGATTGTAATTGGTCGCGCCTCTGGTCGGAAGAACGTATCAGGGAGGCTCTTTTAGCCGTAACAGACATGATCGGCTTAAAACCACTCTCTGAGGCCCTTATCTATAAAGTCGATGAGTCAATGATTGAGAAGAAAGACACCGGAATTACCGGAGGCATAATTTTCATGGAATCGCATTTCACATTTCATTCTTTTCCGGAGCAGAAGTATTTCTCAGCCGACATTTACTCCTGCAAAGACTTCGATCACGATATGGTGATCTTTTACCTTGAGGAGGCTTTCGAAGTCACTCATATGAATTCAACCGTTTTACTAAGAGGGACACTACTATGACAAAAGAAGAGATCGAGGCCTTTTTAACAGGCGCAAAATTCACATTTGCTAAAACAATGGCAAAAATTCCGCATAGTTGGATTGTTAGGAAAGACTATGACGACGCAACCTTTTTGGAGGTGATGAATTTTATCAAAAACAACGGGTATGTTGAAAAGTTTTTTGGTCGACCTTACATTTATTACAACGTCGGCCCTCATAAATATTGGGTAGCAACGGACAGGAGTGGCTTTTCGGATCCGACGGCAATAATAAACCGAGCAAAGCTATGACAACCATCACCGCGCAATGTATTCCCGAAAGGCTTGACTACATCAAGAATGAGTTAAAGGCCTTAAAAGGGGTTGTGTATCACGTCGATGAGGAGCGGAAAGGATCCTTTGGGAGCTTTAAGGATATGCTTAGTATTAAGGTGGCCGATTACAGGCTGCACCTGCAGGACGACGTTATTCTTGCAGACAATTTCGGGGACGCGATTCCTGACATCGAGGCATTAATGGATGTTAGGGGAATTGACGTTCTAAGTCTTTTTGCGCCAAGGAGGAAAAGGATTATTGAAGCCTACAATCAAAACATCTTAATTGATGAGTTTCCAAACTTTTTATGGCTTCAGGCTACGATGTTCTCAGCAAGGTTTGTGGGTCTAATGCAGATGGAGATTGAATACACGAATCAAACCAAGCACGACGATGTTTTTGTGGCTGATGTTCTGAAGAAATACGGAGTCAAAGCCTATGTGTTTCTTCCATCACTTGTTCAGCATAACGTGGATTTGGGCTCCTCGATGAGCCACGCGAACTCAAAAAGGCGAACAAGCCCTGTCTTTGATAAAGACTTTATAAAAAAAACTCAAGGCCTTAACGCCTCTCACACCGCAAGTCGATGAAGAACTACAACAAGGATATAATGGATTGGAGGCAGTTTCCTGAGTACGATATAATTTGGTGTGATCCGCCTTGGGGGGCTGGATTGGTTAAGATGTTTCACACTTATATGCGAAAGGCAGTAGGACACGCCCCAAACAATACGCTCGAAGACATTCTTGAGAAGCTTGCGGAGCTTGCAGATCCAAGCAAGCCGGCAATAGTAGAATACAGCGTAAAGGGCACAGAAGTCGTTAAACGAATTATGACAAACGCCGGCCACAAGCTGCATAATGAGTTTGAGGGAATTTATTGGGAGGGCCGGCCTTTTAAAATACTTGTATTTAATTCAGATCTTCAGGTAATTACCCGCAGAACAGATCAGAACATTGTCACCGACACGCTTTCAGGATTAGACCGAATGAGGGTTTTTGATCCTTTCGCTGGGATAGGCGCGACAGCGAAGGCCGTTCGAGCAGCCGGACACGAATACATAGGCTCAGAATTAAATCCTGCACGATTTGAGAAGCTTCAAAAGGTCAATACATGAAAGTTTACAGCACAAAAACCGTCTTAGAAGAATCATACCGGCGGATCCGGAGATTGTTTGACGATTTTGAGAACGTCGTCGTTGGATTCTCTGGCGGAAAGGACAGCACAGTATGTCTCAATCTTGCATTAAAGATCGCTGAAGAGCGGGGCCGGCTGCCATTAAAGGTATGTTGGGTAGATCAAGAAGCGGAATGGCAAGGAACGGCTGATTACTGCGAGTCAGTTTTCGCGGATCCAAGAGTTGAGCCGATGTGGTTTCAGATGCCGATGAAGTGGTTCAACAATGTTTCCTCTCACAGCAAGTACATCTACATTTGGGAAGAGGGCAAGAAGCATATGCGCGAAAGATCTCCAATATCGATCAAGGAAAACGTGTACTTGGATTTTGGGTTTCACGAACTCTTTGAGCAGATATTTAAAGTCCATTTTCCTGACCAGAAATCTTGCTACATATCCGGAGTGAGAACCGAAGAAAGTCCAAAACGAATGATGAGCCTGACAACGGCCCTGACCTACAAGGACATCACTTGGGGGAAGAAACTCAACGAGAAGCTTGGACACTACACCTTCTATCCAATTTATGATTGGAGTTACAGCGATGTTTGGAAGTACATTCTTGACAACAATATTGAGTACAACCGAATTTATGACGCGATGTTTACTCACGGAGTTGCCCCGATGGATATGCGGATCTCAAACCTTCACCACGAAACGGCAATCCAAAACCTGCTTTTGATACAGGAGATCGAGCCGGACACTTGGAACAAGATCGCTGAAAGGGTAGACGGCACGAACGCCATCAAACACCTAAAATCAGATGCGTTTAAATGCCCCAAAGATCTCCCCTATATGTTCAAGTCTTGGAAGGAGTATGGAATTTACCTCGCGGAACAATTAACCAACGACGAAGCCTTCCTGAAGCAATACCACAAGGCTATTGAGAGTAACAAAAAGTATATGATTTCGAATGAGGTCTATGTCGACTTCCATAAACAACTAATTAAAACAGTACTGTCACAGGATTTCGATTGGACGAAACTCAAAAACTTCCTGACAAGCCCATACTTCAACACCGTCAAGAAGTACGTCAACGGCAAGCTCGACAGTAAGAATATTGAAGTCAACCGGAAGTACGACAAGTACGTTAAAGGCCTAATATGAAAGACACCCTAAAAAAGCACCTGACCGAAGCCCTGCAGGAGGGAAACGAGATCGAAATTATTGAGGAGATTAAAAACCTACTCAACGACCTCTCTCCACTCAAGGGCCAACCCGTCAACAGGATCCGATGGGTACCAATAGATGAGGTTTCACCAAACGACTACAACCCAAATTCTGTCGCAAAAAAGGAAATGGGCCTCCTCTACACCTCCATACTTCACGACGGGTACACGCAGCCCATTGTCACCATTCAGGATAAGGAGTCTCGCAAGTACGTGATCATCGACGGGTTTCACAGATACTACACCGCTAAAACGAACGCCGACATATTGGAGCGAAACAAAGGCTACCTTCCAATAGTGGTACTCGACAAAGACATAAACGATCGAATGGCCTCCACCGTTCGACATAACAGAGCCAGAGGGATGCACTCAGTAACCGGAATGAGCTCAATGGTTTTCTCAATGCTGGAAAACGGATGGAACGACGCAGACATCTGTAACGAACTCGGAATGGGAGTCGAAGAACTCGTCAAGCTGAAGCACATAACGGGCTTCTCTAAGCTCTTTGAGGACGCAAAGTATAACAAGGCTTGGGAGTCAATGAATCAGATCAGGCTCAAGGTAAAGCACAGGAAAGAGCAAGAAAAGAACGAATCTAAAGACGATGAAAAACTCGACAGAATTCAACATTAAAAAAAGGACGATGCTCGAAGCGTTGGCTACGAGTATGGGAGTTGTTCAGACAGCCGCCGCAAAAGCAGGCTTAGATCGCTCGACTCATTACGTCTGGATGAATAGTGATCCGGCATACGCAGAGGCCGTGAAGGAGCTCAGAAACATTGCTCTTGACTTCGCAGAATCAAAACTGCTTGAGAAGATAAATGGGATTGTGGCTGAAACAAAAGACGGCAAGAATATCTACTCACTACCACCTGACACGACTGCAATCATCTTCTTTCTTAAAACCATAGGGAAGGATCGGGGCTATGTCGAGCGAAGTGAGCTCAACCTAAGTGCACCGAAATCCAACATCACGATCGAGGTCGTTGGAGAGGAGCCAAACGAAGAATTTACACCGCCCAAGCCCAAACCAAAGAATGGCTGACGTAACAGGGACGCACCTGTTCCAGAAAAATTATAAAATTCCGGAAGGGTGCGATCTTACCATAAATCGAGGCGGAACATCTTCGGGTAAGACGTATAACATCGTTCTGGCTTTTCTTTTTAACTCTTGGGATCACCCGAACTCGATCACGACCGTTGTAGGTCAAGACCTTCCAAACCTCAAGAAAGGATCTCTGCGAGATCTCGAAACAATTCTCGCGACGATGCCAACTTGCGCCTCGTTTATTCAGAACCATAACAGGATGGACAACATCTTTGTACTAAAAAATGGGGCAATAATCGAGTTTAACAGTTACCACGATGAACAGGATGCGAAGAACGGAAAGCGGGATTTCTTATTCGTAAACGAGGCCAACGGCATACCTCACGACGTATTCAGAGCCTTATATGATCGAACAAGATTCCATACTTGGATCGACTTCAACCCGTCGGCTGAGTTTTGGGTTTCTGAACAGGGGTATGAGCAACGCCCTTCTGTCCGAACCATTCATTCGACCTACAAGCACAACCCATTTTTGGAAGAGTCTCAGGTGAGAAAAATCGAGGCCTATGAACCTACTGACGAAAACATCGCTTCTGGTACGGCTGACGTCTATCGTTGGAAGGTTTATGGCCTTGGTGAATACGCAGCCCTAGATGGGGCAGTTATTAAGCGATGGACAGAAGGTGAGTTCGACGATCAGCTTGAGTGGATTGGTGGAGTCGATTGGGGGACGACAGATCCAACGGTTCTGATCCGCGTAGCAGTAGATGAGAAGAAAAAGAAGATCTACGTCGATGAATGCGTTTACAAACCTATGGCAGGCTCGATCGAGATCCGGAAAGCCTTCAGGCATCACGTTGACAATAAACGCCTTTTAGTTTGCGACAGCGCACAAATGATGTCAATAAACGACCTACGAAGGGCTGACGATGAAGGCCTCTCATTTAACGCCATAGCCTGCTTCAAGAGGGCAGGGATTGTGAAGGATCGCATTAAGTGGCTGAACAACTATCAGATCGTGGTTACTAAACGTTCGGTAAACGTCAAAAAAGAGTTGAACAATTATATCTGGGCGAACAAAAAAAGTGGGCTACCAATAGACGATTGGAACCACGCTATTGATGCTTTAGGCTACGTCTACACCTACTATTATATGAATGTTTTGAGAAGGTAGAGAAATATGTACTTTTGTTCAAACACAAGTAGATGGCTTCAATTACAAACTTCCGTTCTTGGTTTAGATCAAGAAACCAACCTCAAGTTTTCCAAAATCTTTTCTACTCGTTGAGCAATGCGTTCAGTAAGACGACCATCACAGACAAAAAAGCGATCGAGGAAGGGTACTTGGGCAACGATGTTTGGTACTCGGTGGTTTCCAATATTGCAGAGAATGTATCTTCATTACCCATTGGCCTTTATGCGAAGGGCAAAGACGGGGAACTTACAGAGGTAACAGATGGAGAAGTATTCGAACAGGTATTCAAGCCAAACGCAGATCAAACTTTCCGTGAACTTCTCGAAGAACAGACTATCTTTCTATGCAACACAGGAGAGGCTTACTTTTTTACTCCTGTCCGGTCAGTCGGGTTTAAAGCGAAGAGTGTCATTCCGATACCTCCTGAATTAGTCACTGTCAAGCTCACGTCTGAAAGTATTTTTGCTGAGGTTAAGCACTACGAGATTAACGACAACGGCGAAAAAAAAGAGATTAAGCCTGACAACATCCTCCACATACGACTTCCAAACCCAAGCATTCAAGGTCGAAAAACAAGGAACGGTTTGTCACCTCTTCAGGCGGGTTACAATAGGCTTATGGCCTCTAATCAAAACGCTATTGGGCAAGCCTCATACTTTAAAAATCGAGGGGTTTCAACAATCCTTTCAGCGACGGGCGGTGCTCACGGTTTAGTTCTACAAGACGCAGACAAGAAGGCGATCGATCAAGCAAATATAGATCGACTAGGGGGCGCAAACAATATGAACAAGGTCATTACGGTGGGCACACCAATGAGTAAGATCGAGCTTGGAGCCTCATCATCTGATATGAGGATGATCGAACACGACGTTGAGTTTCTCAGAGCCTTGTGCAACCTACTTCATCTTCCTTCGCAACTGTTTAACGATCCGCAGGGGAAGACCTACAACAATATGAAGGAGGCTCGAATTGCGGCCACCTTAAACTGCTACATACCCAAAGCGAAGTTATTCCTTGAAGGGTATGAGCGAAGCATCCTGAAGGACTACAACAAAGACGGTGTGAGGTATTGTCTATTGGTCAAAATGGATGAGGTTGAATCTCTTCAGCCGGATCCTTTCGAGGCTAAAAAGCTGGCGCAGGATGAGGTCGTCAAAGGCCTTAAGACTCGCAACGAATACAGACTGCAATTCAATGAGGAGCCACTTCCGTTCGAAGAAATGGACGTGCCGGCTGTTCAACAGGCCATAATTCCTATAAACCAACCGCAAGATGGAGGACAAAAAGAAAGTTGATAAAGCGAAGCTTGAAGCCGCAAAGAAGGCCAAGCAGAAACAAGTTGATGAAAAACAAATCGTGAAGAAATGAGAATCAAGACGCCAAAATTCGAAACCAAAAAGGAGCTTTTCAAGTACCTCATCGAGAATAAGCAAGACCTCATCAAGCAAAAAAAGTCCTTACCGATTGAGCTTGACAATATGCCGAACATCCCTCTTGGAAAAAAGGGCACAGCGCACAAGTCTGAGTTTGGTGACGATGAGCGGGTTCAGGTTGACGCCATAGGAAACCTTGCAATGTGGTACGACTCTCATCAGGATGTAATGCTCACGGACTCTTGGACGAAATCAATTACTGAGAGGGGAACTTTAATACCAATTCTAAAGGATCACACGCATTCTGTTTCAGCTAAAATCGGAAAGACTCTTGACGTCTACACAAAAGATTTGCTGCTTTCTGATCTTGGGGTTGAAGGATCCGAAGTGTTGAGCGCACAGGGATTGATCTTCCAATTCGAACCTCGAAAGTCATTCGATGAGAAGGTGTACACGATGTATAAGGAAGGAGAGATCAACCAACACTCTATTGGCCTTCAGTATGTGAAGATCGAGCTTGCCGTCGACGATCCGGACGATGCGGAGGAGTTTGCCGTATGGGAAAAATACTATGACAAAATCATAAACAAGGATGAGGTCAAGAAAAATGGCTACTTTTGGGCAGTTAAGGAGGCGAAAATCCTTGAGTTAAGTGCCGTTTTATTCGCATCGAACACAATGACGCCCGTTCTCCAAATACAGACACTCAAGAAGGAGCCGTTGAAAAACACTCAGAAAGAGCCGTTGCAATCGAAATCAATTTTTTCACTCATAGCAAAATCAAAATGAAAAACTTAAAATTTATCTTGGGTGCGTTTATTGCAATCGCACTCTTATCGGCATCCGCTCTAGGAGCAGAGGCCCACGATGCCTTCACGGTTATCGCAACAGTTCCGGTGTTCGCCCTGCCAAACTTCCTTGAGGAGAAAAGCATTACGGTCGAAGCATTTGGAGAAATGGAAGTTTCCGAGCAAGTTAAGCTCTACAACGAATTCCACGCGACGGGATATAAACGGCTATCAGACCTCATCGAGGAGAAAGCTACCCCTGATGCAATTAAAGCCGCCAGAGAAGAGATCCTTGCATCTGTGCAGGAAGCTAATACCAAGACCTCTGAACTTCTTTCTATCGTAAAGACTCAAGGTGAAGCGATCACACAAATGGGCCTCGAAAGAAAAGCACCGACAGCGAACCTTTCTTTTAAGGATCAAGTTCGTGCGGCTCTTATTGAGAACAAAGACAAGCTTACTGCTTCGGCAAAAGCATCGTTCGAAGAGGAAGCAGAGAAAGCAACCTTCAGCTTCAAAGCGGTTGGGTCTATGTCTGAGGCATCGAATATCGACGTAGCAGCCACAGGGTTTCAGTACCCACAATCTCAGTTAGTACCTGGTCTTGCTTTATCACCTACACGAAGACTTCGTTTATTCGATCTTGCTCAAGGCGGATCCATTGGTTCAAACACAGTTAAGTGGACTTACCAAGCAGGTGAAGAAGGTGCTGCGGGTCAAACTTCTGAAGCCTCTCCCAAGAATCAGATCGACTTCAACATAGAGATCGGACAAGAAGATGTGGTGAAAACCACGGCTTACATCCGTATCACTGACGAAATGTTGGAAGACATCGAGCTTATGGCTAGCCACGTTTCAACAGAATTGCAGAAGAAAGTTCTTCTTGCGGTTGAGGCAGGTATGTATAGCGGAGCAGGAACAGGAAACACTCTTCACGGAGTTCAGACGATTGCAGCAGCTTGGAGTGCGGGATCTTTCGCAACTAACATTAACGAGGCCAACACGGTCGACGTTCTTAGAGTTGGGCATAACCAGATCCTTGCCGCAGACCACGAAGGCGCAACGCACATCCTGATGCACCCGACCGATGTAACTGATTTGATGCTTACAAAGGCTACTGACGGGCAATATGTCCCTCCTGTAACCAACGTAGGTGGAACTCTCTTCCTCGACGGAATGATCATTGTCCCAACGACATTGGTTACTGCTGACACGGCGGTTATTGGAGACTTCTCGAAGTTCTTCTACTTGGAACGTGCACCACTTAGCGTTGAGGTAGGTTTGAACGGTGATGATTGGATTGAAAACTTCAGAACCGTTCGTGCAGAATGGAGAGGAGTTTCATTCGTGAAGCATCCAGACCGTACTGCCTTTGTTTACTGCTCTGGAATCGCAGCAGCGAAAGCCGCATTAGAGACCCCATAGGAATCCAAAACGTAATTCATAAAAGAAGCCTCGAAAAATCGGGGCTTTTTTTTTACCTTGCAGTCAAATTATAATTTTCAGCTATGCCAAAAAAGAAAGTGGAATCCCCACACAAGACCGTTACCGTCTACGGTGCGAAAGCAAAGGACGGCGAAAAGCAAATCCTAGTAGTGGGCAAAGCCTACACGATTGATCCTGCTCTTGCGGATCAGTTATTGAAACTCGGAAGGGCCGCAAAGAACAAGCCTGCAAAATAGTCCCTTCACAATATCTCTCAGTAAAGGAGCCTCCAAATTTTGGGGGCTTTTTTTGTTTAGTCCGGAATTTTGCGTATCTTTACGGAGTCGAAAGGAAAAAACAGAGCTTCGGCAAGCAGGTCGGTAGGGAGCAAGTCCGACGTTAAAGAGTCCCAAAAGGCAATAGCCAACTCACTACGAAGCCTGTTCTACCTTTCAATTTTATAAACGTCAAACAAAGTAAAATGGAAATCCCAAAAAAAACACTCAAAGCCTTCAAGCGAGAAGCAGAAGAAGCTATCCAACTCAAAATAGAAGAAGCTATTGAGTTTCCAAGTACAGCCAAACATGTTTGGAAAACAATACACAAGCTTCAAGGAAAGATTGAGTTCATCGACACACTATTGAGATCGTAAATCGTCAAACAAAATGAAAACTAGAAAGCAACATCTAAAAGGGGAGTGCACCCACAGAGAATACTATGCACAGTTCGTAACCAAGGATGTGATTCAATACGTCGTCGACCATATTGGCAAGGATCGTATTTTATCTAGCAAAGATCCGGTACGCTTCAACGACATTCCATTAATTCATTGGGATATGCGTCGACCGGCGTTCGGTTTCGCAGAGAAAATGAAGGCCGCAGGAGACTCTCTCACGTTAGCAGGGAAAAACTGCATACTTAAGGAAGCAGCAAAACAATTTTACGAATCGTCAAACAAATCAAAATGAGCACAGTAAGCAAAGAATCAGTTAGGGTGATGGAAAAGCACGTCACCATCAGACAGGGAATTCTAGCCATCGCAAAAGAGTTAGTCGAAGCAAAGCAGCGTTGCGACATCGAGCTTGAAGATATGGATCCAAGAGATATAACCTACAACGGGTTAGTGATGGAGCGGTATATGTCAGAGAAGTTCGGAACAAAATTATTGGATCTCTTAACTGCAAGTGATGAAACAGTATAAAAAGATCAACCGACTGTCCCTAGTTAGGGAAGCTACTGAGCAAGATCAAGTAAAGGCCAATTCTTCGTTAGTGGCCGCGAACCTCCTCAGGGCTATTTGGGACGATTCTCTCGACATTTATGAAAGTTTCTACCTTATCCTCTTGAATCGAGCCAACGACACCACAGGCATCGTTAAAATCAGTCAAGGCGGTATCTCAGGAACAGTGGCCGACACTCGGTTAATTGCCAAGTACGCTTTGGAGAGTTTATCAACTGCCATTATTCTCGCACACAACCACCCAAGCGGGAACCTGAAACCGAGCGAAGCAGACAGGGCAATAACAAAGAAAATCGCTAACGCCCTTAACCTTTTCGAGATCACAACAGTGGATCACATTATTTTAACCAAGGACAGCTATTTTAGCTTTTCAGATAACGGACTTCTATGAGAGAATATAAAATCATTCACAGGGTAAACCTTGAGGACATCGAAAACGATCAATACGTCAAGAGCCATTTTGAGCGATACGAGCACTCACTAAAGCGCAAGCTTCAGATCGTAAATGAGAACAAGAAGATTCGGCAGATGTTCGTCGTCAATTACGCTGACATTCCAACGATCCTTTACCAAACCACGACCGACGACGGCATCAGGATCTTAAACCAACTAGCCTTCTACTCAAGCATACACAACGGTCATTTCCGGCAAGTAATCGTCCACGACAATAAAGTTATCCTATTGGGTTTTTTCGGGCCGGAGATCTCACGCAAAGAACTCGCATCTTTGGGGGTGCTCGTAACAAAATCACTATGAAGCAGACCGACCTATTTGGAGGGGCTACAAACATTGGAAGCACCGGAGATCCAACGAACCCAAACCCGTTAGTCAGGCTTCACGGAGAAATGGGAGGCGAGAAGTGCAAGAATTGTAAGCACTTAATCTGGCATCAAGCCTCAAAACGATATTACAAATGCAATCAGAGGAAGATCACCAGAGGGGCTGCAACTGATCACAGAGTTAATTGGGACGCCTGCAAGCTATTCATACGAAAGACATAAATTAGCAGAATGGAATTGGAATTAGAAGTATCTCCAACGGCTACAATTTACGCTTATAGCATAGATGTAGCATATCGCAACAGGAAATGGAAGAGGAGAATTCACCCCGAAGAGGATTGGTACTTGTCAGAGCTTGACCGGATCCAATCGAGATTCCTTGAGCTCCTTTTCGATCCTTGGCTTGGATCCTCCTATGATCTCCTCTACCAAAATCTATTGGAGTGGGTCGAGGATCTAATGAAGCGCGTTGAAGCAAAAAAACTCAAATACATAACGCCAAACCCGTATTACATTCATCAAATTTATAAACCACAAGTATGACTTTTAATCACTTTTTTGGCCTCGTTGTAGGCCTCGCAGCAGTCACCGTCGCGATATGGAAATTCGGATTCCTGCTTCCAATAATCATCGCCGTGATGATCTACTCACACAAAGAGATTTCGCGGAAGAGGTAGGCCCCATCCCCTGCCGTAAATAATTCCTTAAATTTGCCCTATGGCAACCATTTTGAAAGAGACTGATTTTGACCTTGGCGTTCTGCGCTTGAACAAGAATCAGAACACGATCAATGACTTTGAAGCTCTGATCGATCACACAAAGGAAAAGCACCTCATCAAAAATATTCTCGGAATCACGTTAGGGGCTGCATTTATTGCAGACCTGACCGGCGATCCACTTATTCCTGTTGCGGCTGTGAATACGACGATTTTTGAGCCGTTCGAATTCGAATATGGTGACGCATCGTATTATTGTAAAGGCCTCAAGGAGATCTTAAAAGGGCTCTTGTACGCAGAGTTTGTGAGCGATCAAGGAGTTGTAAATCAATCGGGTGGCAACGTATCACTCACACAGGAAGCAGTGACAGGGGAAGGCCTTCACGCAAAGGCTATTATTGAATTCAATAGAGCCGCAAGAGAAGTCGATTACTTGCAAATGTACGTCGACGACAATCCAGACGACTATCCGGACTTTGACGGCTCGATCATTAACTTCAGAGGGACAATCTAATGACTGCTAAAACTCTCATCCAGCAAGTAATTGATTCTATGCTTCCTCAGATCGTGATCACGTCGGTCGTGGCTTCAGGTTCGAATTGGAAGTGCCTCACCGAGAATACCCAATACCTGAACACGAATATGCGCGTCACGATGGGCGGCAACGATTATCGAGTCATTGAATTCGTGCAGAATGAGTACCTCATCGTTTCTGGAACCGAACCCGCTACCGGATCCTACACAATCCGCAGCCCATATTTTGTTCACGGAAAGTACAAAGCCATTTCTTCGGAGATCGCAAAACTGAAAGACATTGACACGATGCCTATGGTATGGCTGTTCGAGATCTTAACCCGAACCAATCCGCCTGCCGTTGATAGTGTCATAGAATCAGAGGGGCAAGTCCGACTATTTTTTGTTTCCACAACCAAGTGGACAGAGGACACGGCTTGGCAATATGCTGAAGTCATAGATCCGTTAAGAACGTCAGTCGACTTGTTCATAACTAAATTGAAGGAGCACGAAAGGGTTGGAGTCATAGGGGCGGTTGACATTACGGCTCATCCATTATTCACCACAGGAGGCAACGCAATCACAGAGGGCCAAACGAATGGCGTTTTCGGAAAAGAAGTAAGCGGAATTGAGGTTGTCATAGACCTACCCATAACCGTCAATCCTTATGGTTGTGAAGACGTAGAAGCCACAGGTTGCGAGGTAGCATATATTCTAAACGAAGCGGGTGACGTAATTGCGACGGCTCCTTCTGGCGGATCTTACACTGTTAGCGGTGGAGGCGGTAGTGGCTTTGTTGAGAACTCAGATTCAAGCTATACTAATACAGTGGCAAGTGGTGCTACTTTAGTGCTGCCTGATATT
>Ga0070747_1000171_pt1 | contig 32443 bp, 15 predicted proteins | sample VirMetDEL_Mar_31_FD_77321 | JGI IMG/M metagenome (GOLD analysis project Ga0070747, IMG submission 77321) | Aqueous microbial communities from the Delaware River and Bay under freshwater to marine salinity gradient to study organic matter... | ecosystem: Environmental > Aquatic > Marine > Coastal... | reverse complement strand
GTCATTGTATCGAAGTACTCTAATATTCCAGGTGCATCTTCTGTTGGATTTACCGTCGCTGAAAATTTAATCAACTCTGATAAAGATGCGACTCTTCTCGATAACGCATCAGGATTTAATAACGAGAATGCACCAGGTGCTGATAGACTTCAGTTAGTACCACAGCTAGTGACAGTTGCGACCGCTTCAGAACCAGAAGAGTTCTTTGCTCTTGTCAGATATGTTGGCGGTGAAGCAGTACGTATTCGTGACAGAACAGAATTTAACGTAGTTGGAGACGAACTCGCACGTAGAACTTACGAAGAATCAGGCAACTATGTTACTAATGGACTTAAGGTTACGCTAGAACAAGAAGGATCAAACTCTTATGCTGTAGTATCTCCAGGTAAGGCGTATGCCTTCGGTAGAGAAACTGTTAATGTCTCAGCTAGAAAATTGCTAATAGATCCTACTACGCTCACTCAATCTAAAAATAATCAATACACTGGTGTTCAGTACGGGCAGTATTTTACATATAATCACACACTGAACCAACCACTAAATGACTTTGGTCTTGATGGCGCAACTGTAAATCTTATAAATGGAAGCACTATCATAGGCACATGCTCCATATCAAATATTACTCCAGGTAAAATCTTTGTATACAACATAAAAAAGAATGCGACAAAAGAGAACACTGCTGTTACTAAAATAAATGATACTGTTTTAACAAATTCAGGTACTCTTTACGGTGTTAATAGTGGCGGCAAGATTTTTGATGCGGGTAAAGGATCTATTAATAATATATCAAACGTATCATTTACTAGAAGAATGAGGCAAAAAGTAAACAATAGTGTATCAAGTATTACAATTTCTGCGACTGATAATTTTAAACCTGTTGCAAACAGTAGCATACTTGCTGTCAGTACTTCAAATCAGGTGTGTACTTGTTCTGCACAATACATCAACACAGATGACTTGCAAATTTCTATTACAGGAGCAAATCCAGATTACGTTTATTACGATGCTATTGTATCTGGTACAGCCCAAGACGGTCTACAGGAATTAGATGTTTATGTCAACACGACTTATGACTTAACTGGTGCTGGATCTTTTGGTGTTGCAAACATCTCATCACTTGGAATTCCTAATGCTATTCAATTGCTTGAAGTTATGGACACGGGAGCGTCAAGCCCAGTAGATATCACATCTAAATTTAAGTTGGTTAATAACCAGAAAGATCATTTCTATGATCACTCGTACATTACTCTTAAAGCTGGTGAGACGATTGCTCATAACAGAACACTCAGCGTCAAAGTTAAAGTATTGCGTAGACAATCTACTTTAGGTAGCGGATACTTAACTGCTAATAGTTACAGCACATTGGCTAATAAAAACTTAATTAGAAACTTTGAGGGTAAAGACGGCATATCATATAATCTAATTAACTGTTTTGACTTCAGACCTTACAAACAACCTTTAGCAACATATGCTCTGGGTATTGCAGGTGCATCTACAGTGACAGCATTGTCTAATGCCATTGTTGCCGGTATTTCTCCAGCAAATGAAGCAACAATAGTTTCTAATCAATCTTACTTCATGTCACGTATTGACAGTGTAGTATTAGATGAGTTTGGAGACACTATTATCTACAAAGGCGGTGAAGCAGAGAACCCAAGTATTCCAGAGATTCCTGGAATGTATGCTTTGAGTAACGTTTATGTTCCTGGCAATGTCACTAAGATTTCTGGCAATAATCCAATTCGTGTTGTAGACGTAACTAATAAAAACTACACGATGAAAGAGATTGCTGGCATTGAACAAAAAATTAATAGGCTTACTGATTTGGTTTCTCTTAGTTTACTAGAAACTCAAACAAAGAGTTTGTTTATTCCAGACGGAAACGGACTTGATAGATTCAAGAATGGAATCTTGGTTGATTCTTTTAAAACGCTTGCAGTAGGTGACGTAGCAGACCCAGAATTTGGTGCCGCTGTCGATAAATCTAGAACCGTTGCAACTCCTTCAGTCACACAGTTCCCTGTTGATCTTAAGGTAGACTCAAGCACGGGAGCAAATGTATATCAAGATGTGGTAACTCTCGCTGATACTGGATCACGTGTTACAGTGATCGATCAGCCTTTTGCTACAAACTTTAGAAACTGCGTATCTAACTTCTATAACTATGCTGGTAAAGCGTCAATCGATCCTCCATTTGATGCGGGATATGATGTTATTCAGAACCCAGCTATTAATTTAGAGATTGATATTGCAACACCTCTCTTAGACTTAATTGATAACCTTCAAGAAGTTCTCCCTCTCACAAGAGAGCAAGTAGACTCTATTACAGGTGCAGTTATTGCGGATGGCAATCGTAGATCACAAACCACTACAACCACCACTACAGCCACAGAATTAGTAGTTGGAGATAATCAAACGACTACTAGTAGCGTAGGAAACTTTGTAACAGACGTTACGATGTCTCCTTACATTCAATCAAGAGAAGTTAAAATACTCGTAACTGGTTTGAGACCAAACACACGACATTACTTCTTCTTAGACGGAACATCTATTGATACTCACGTTTATCCTGGTGAAGTTAATCCAACTACAGTTGGATCTGCGACTGAATATAACGTGGGAGAAGTTGAAGTTAAGGGAATACAGGGCGCTTCAGTACGTACAGATACAGAGGGAACTCTTGCGGCAGTATTCGTGATACCTGAAGCTACGTTCTTTGTTGGCGAACGTTCAATCGAGATAGCTGACGTTGATCAGTACTCAAGCCTTGATAGCGGCAAAACTTCGTACACTAAAGCAGTCTATAGGGCTTATAACTTTGAAGTTAGTAAGTCAGACTTAACTCAGACAACTCGCACACCTACATTTGATGTTGAAAGAAACGTGACTACTAGATCGTTTACTCGCCAGTGGAGAGTTGACCCTATTGCACAAACGTTTATCGTTAGACCTGCTCAAGCAGAAGGTGCAAACATGTCTATGATTAGCAGTGTAGACGTTTATTTCAAATCGAAATCTACAAGTGTAGGAGCAACACTTGAGTTAAGAGAAGTTGTGAATGGATATCCATCTCAAGCAGTTTTACCTTTTGGTAGAAAGCATCTTCGCCCAAGTCAAATTAGAATTTCTAATAACGGAACTGCGGCAACTACATTCGAGTTCAAGAATCCTGTAAAACTTAACGTTAATAAAGAGTATTGCTTTGTTGTTATTCCAGATGCTAACTCACCAGACTTCTTGATATACACTTCTAAAGTTGGCAATGCTGACTTAGCGACTGGCACATCAATCACTAACGATTGGGGAGATGGAGTACTCTTCACTTCTACGAATGACAGCGCATGGAAATCTTATCAAGATGAAGACATCAAGTTTGCACTAAAAAGATATCAGCATCAAGCAACTGCTGGCTCAGTAGACTTAAGTCCTAATGATGTAGAATTTATTACTGTTACAAACACGACCTTAAAATTTAGAAACGATGAACTCGCTTACGTGAAAAAGAATACATCTTATGATTGTGGAGTAACAGATAGAACTGTCACTATTACAGGAGGAAGCGTATTCGCAGTTGGAGATTACATTCTCATCGAAGACGGTGGTAATAAGTTCTTATCTGAAATTGTTGCCGCTAATGACAGCGCATCGTCACTTACACTCCGAACTCCTTATGGTACAGATGTAACAACTTCTGCTACTGCATCTTTGACTGTAGCTGGTAAAGTATCATACTTCAATAAGAGAAAGGCTGATAGAGTGTTCTTGCGAATGAGTTCTGCTAAAGCAGGAAACTTCTTTGCATCAGGAGAAATTTTAAACGGATACAGAACAGGCGCAACTACTACTATTTCAACGGTAGATAATGAGCCAATCTCTTACTTTCAGCCACAAGTCTTTATGAGTAATTCTATTAGAACTTCTACGGACTTAACTCTTTATAATGGATCTGCTGTTGATAAAAGTATTCCCGCTAACGGCAATGTATATAGCACAAATGCGCTACGAGTTATTAATAGCACATCAAACATCGTTAACGCATCTCTCAGTGATTCAAACGACTTTAAGATTAGAGTTGCTATGACTAATAATGGATACCAGTCTGCAACTCCTATAGTTGACCCTGCTTTATCAATGTTAAATGTATACAAGTATAAGATTTCCGATTCAGGAACATTAACTTCAAGTTGGGTAACAAGAGAAGTCGTCCTTCAAGAACAATTGGATGCAAGCGGCTTAAGAGTTTACTTAAGCGCATATAGACCAGCCGGCGTATTTGTTGACGTATATGCCAGATTTGTTTATCCCACAAATGTTGAAGTTCAAAGCGACTGGATTAAATTAGTGAACTCTGATGAAGACATGTACTCTAACACTTCTAACACGTTAGATTATAGAGAGTACCAATATGATCTTTCAAGCGAGAGCAATGAGTTTAGTACTTTTCAATTAAAGTTTGAACTGCGTCACGCTACTACAACTGAAATTAATGCTCTTGATCTCGTATCTGCATTCCCTTCAGTTACGAGGTCAACGACCGCTGGTAATTTTGTGATTGGAACTACATATAGAATCACTAGTTTGGGTAGCACAACACAGGCACAATGGAATACTGCCGCAGGAACTTCTGGAGTTACTTATTCGGTGGGCGATACGTTCACGGCAAGTGGACCAGGACAAGGTAATGGTACTGCTAACTCATCTATCGTTAGTCCTGCGGAGAACTTGTTCCCACATATCTTTGACTATAGAGCGATTGCATTGACATGATAAGCGAAGTATACATAAGAAAAGAAGTCGGAGTTGTTAACACGGATGTGTCTGCATTCAAATCTGCTAAAGCGAGAATCGAGCAAACAAAGAAGATGATTGCTTTAGAAGACAGACTAAATAATTTAGAGTTAGTAGTACAATCACTACAAAAAACATGTAAAGAGATAATCAATGAGTAGAACACTAACACAGATAACAAATCAAAACACTTTCGGTGTCTGGAAAACCAGAACGAATGATATCATCAGCGTTCTTGGTGATGTTGTCACTATGGGCAACAGTGAAACCAATTCTGGAAACGTTGTCATCACTGGAGATATCAGTGCAAGTGGAAAGATATTTGTTGACACTCTGCAAGAGACTACAGGTAATGGTTCGAATCTTATTACCGTAAACGCAAACTTGGGAGTTGAAGGCAATCTCACATTAGACCAAGCGTCTGGATTAGGTAAAATAGAATTTCAATCCGCTAATACTCCTACTTGGACAATTGAAACTTCTGCTGATCATTCTACTATTGATATTAAGAAAGGCACAAAGTATCTGAGAGTGACCAGTCCCAGTGGGAATACTGCCGGGCAGATTACCGGTGCAAACATTAAGCTCGACTTAGGTTTACTTCCCGCAACAGGAACGATTGGTCTATCTACTACAGGTAGTGCCGCAACCGCCACAGCTTGGGCAGCCTCTCGCACAGTAACCTTTGCTACTGGTGATGTTACGGGTAACTTCTCTATTGATGGTTCGCAAAATGTCTCTGATATAGAGTTGATAGTAGTCGATAATAGTCACAATCACACAATTGCAAATGTCACAAACTTGGATACAACTCTAGCCGGTAAAGCGGCTCTAGCTGGTGCAGTCTTCACTGGCGATGTTACAATCCCAGCGAGTCAATACTTGTTTTTTGGAAAAACGGCAAGCGACACGGATGGATACGCATCAATCCAATACAATGCTAGCCGTGAGTTATTTATTCAGATGGTTGATGGCAGTGACAGCAATACGCCAACTGCAGGAATAAAAGTTGACCTGGCTGCTAAAAATCTTACCATCAACAATGGATCTACTGGAAAAATTTCATTCTCGGGCTCAAACGGAAATATTGTAACAGTAGGTGACATCACAGCATTTGGTAGTGTATCTGATCGAACTCGAAAAGAAAATATTGTTAAGATTGATAATGCGCTAGAGAAAGTGTCACAGATTTCTGGATACACGTTTAACTATATTGGTGATGATACTCCTATGACTGGTGTTATTGCACAAGAACTAGAAGAGGTTCTACCCGAAGTTGTATACGAAACAGAATCACCAGATGGCACACAAAGCAAAGCAGTTCGTCATGGCAACATAGTAGGCTTGCTGATCGAATCTATTAAAGAATTAAAGGCAGAGATAGAAGAACTTAAGAAGGACAAATAGATGGCTATCACGTCCGCAAATCCAGACAACGATTCGACTACCAAAACCGCTCTCAGTTTTGGACCTGCGGCAGCAGGTACAGATTCAAATGCAGATGGTGAACAAAGTTTACGTGCAGAGTTTACTGCTGAGACTGATACGACACCATTATCTCAGCCTAGAGAGGGAGCATCTTTAAGCGAGTATTACAAGGGTCAAGGAGTTGTTCCGCTGGTTATAGCATCAGGGAATACAACGGCTGGGCAGTGGACAGATAATGAATTGGTAGAATATAATCCTGACAAGCAACCACCAAATGCGTATGCCGATACAATAGAAGAGCCTATGCTTCCATCTACAGGTCTTTATTATGTTAAACGAGTTACTGCGGCTGGTGCGGCGTTGTTTAACGGCGTTGGGAGTATGCCCGACTTTAATGAAGGAGATTTAATTTTCGCTTGGGGAAGTAAAGACGATGCATTGCAAGATTTATTCTCGCATGAATTTATAGTTAGTGATGGCATAATAGGACAGGCATATACTCATGAAGGATATGAATATGCTACCGGAGGAGATGCTAGTGGAGAAAGTGTGATGATATATCTAAATGTTGTGACACTGACACAATTTGATTTGCGATCTGTCTGGAATAATTGGTTTGATACATATTTCGTTAGAAGGAGATTAGTTTCGACCGCTGTGAATGAAGATGCAAATGAAATAGTTCCTTTAAGGGGTTCACCTCTTAATGAGCGTCCTCTAAATCCCATTAGTTTTTCTCAACTATATGGAGCTAACAACTATTCTAGTGGAACTCAGACTATAGTAGGACACAACGCACAGACTTATGGCACAATTGGCGCTACCTCAAATTATATTTCAAATTCTTACCCAACAACAATAACGACCGATGGTACGAATGTGAGAAGTGGAAATCATTCAGCAACGACTGGATCTAATACCAATGTGTGGAGATCAGCCTTAGTTCCTATGGGAACATTTTATGTTGATCCAAATGCTTTTACCGGAAATATTAAAATTAAATATCCGGTAATTACTTATCGTTCTTCTGGAGACGTAGATCCAGGAGGCAGAGTTGATGTTAGAAATGTTGGAGTGAAAGTAAATCATTTAGGCAGTAACAACGCTCAAACAGGTATAATGTTTGCGTCTGATATATTTACTTTAACTGGCGCTGATGGACAGAGTCTTAATAGTAGTCATAATCCTAGAACGATTAACACCAATGGCACTTTTTCAGCAACAACTAATAAGACTGGTAGATTTATAGTATATCTCACATTTCTACATCTTCAGACATCAGTCTTCGGTGATCCTGATCTTAACATTAAAGTAGAAGATTTTGTTATTGAGTGGGAAACAGCATAGCCAGCCGCTGATTGGTGATATAAATAAAGACAGATAACCTTACATATATTAAAGGCAGCAACAGATGACTAAAAAATTTAGCGAACTAAGTTCGATTACAACGCCAGCTAACACTGATCTCTTTGCGCTGTCCGATGTTTCTGAAACTGAGTCTAAGAAAATTACTTTTGCAAACTTAAAGACCTCTATCGTTGATGAAGGTACTTTTAATTATGCATCTATCGTAACAGGATTAAACGCTCATGACCCAGCCAGTAATGGCCAGAATGGATTATTTGCTACAAAACTATATACAAACTCTACAGATGGATATCAAAGTGGAGCTTATTTCTTAACTTATGCAAATATATCTGGTACTCCTACAATACCAGTAGACCTTAGTGTAACAAATAATAATACTCCAACTATAGGATTTCTAAGATATAATAATCTTGCTAATGCTAATCGTATAGAGTATCATGGTTCTGCAGGAACAATCCCAATGTCAACTACTCAGTTGGGAGAAGGAACTAACTTATACTTTACAGACGCAAGAGCAAAGGCTAATCTAGTAGCTAACTTTGCTGAACAATTCAATATCTATAACAGTACGTTTGATCAGGGAGACGTGAGAGATAGTGTTTATGGATTGTCTGGTACTTTTCAGAATACTCAAGTATCTGGAGGACAACAACAATCTAAAACTCTTCGTTTAACTGGAGACGCTACATCAGCATTGAGGGCGCAATTTTCAGTAGGACAAACAATTAGAATATATGGCGCCCAAACAACTTATGAGAATCCATCTAATGCCGCAACGTTCTCGTTAACTGCTCAAGGCTTTACAGAAAATGCAAACCTAAAGAAATCTGGTACATCTGGTGCAACATATTCATATAAAATTTCAGAGTTCGATTTAGAAAGTGGAGAAATTACTCCTGCAACTGCCGCACAGACGAAAACTATTTATGTTCCCACTTCAGGAGGAGCCTCTAATGTCGCAGACCAGTTTAACGTTTCTCATTTTATTAGGTTAAACTTTGCAAGTGTTCCTTCAGGCAATGGCGTTGCGGTCTACAGAAGAATAGGCACATCTGGTAACTATAAACTTATTGCTGTATTAGGCAGAAAAGAAGTAGAAGCTGGATCTTGGATTGACTATCAAGCATTTGATTATACGTCATGGTCTGGTAAAAATTCTACAGATAATTCATACACTAGTATCGTTCATTTCCCTCTCACATCAGAGAGTGTGTCGAGACGTGGTTGGGTAGACAAAAAGATTGTAGGCATTACTCAAAACACAACCAGCTTCGATCTAGTAATAGACGATTGGGTATTTGTCAACTCCGTAGATGGATCTGGAAACTATTCTGCACAGATTTGTCACAACGACACATCACTTATCCAGACTGCTATAACAAACAACTCTAATGCCGGAAAGAAAAGTATTGTATTGAACGCAAAGACTTACACAACTTCACAGCTTAGTCTTCCAGACAACTTCGGATTAGTAGGAACTTCTTATATCACTAAAATTAAAAAGTTGCCATGGACTGGCGGTGGGACAGAATCGAATAGTAAGTTTATTGTGGCAGAGAAGTCTTCTGGCGCAACATCAATGTCTATCGTTGGCGTTGACTTAGATGGAGAAGCTCCAAATCAGTTCTTATGGCCGGACTCTACGACAGTCAACAGAAACTATTTGCTAGATTTTGGTATTAACTGTAATTCATTATTACTGGACAGAGTAAGAATCACAAATGCTCCTGCTGGTGGTGTTTACGCAAGCAGTCCTATCGAACTAAAAATTAATACAAGTGAGATTACGGATAGTGCTACAACTGATAGATATGAGTATAGCCCTTTGATTGCCGACTCTGGTTCAGATACTATGATCGTTGGCAACAGATTCCAGAACTACACAGACTATGTTGACGTATCGGTTACTAATAAAGGCATCGTAGCAAACAACGTTATCAACAATTGTGGTAGCGGTCTGTTTGTATATGGTTCAGTGTTCTTTGTTTCATCACCTAATGTTCTCATGGGACCTGCTCAAGAGTTTCTACCTACGCCAGATATCCTTAACTCAGAATACGATCTTATTAATATCGATCTTTCAGAAGCTAAAGCGGCTGGCAATGACTATCTTTCTCCTGGTCACGTATATCAAGAAAACGGTGCGGCATTTGACTTGAGTGCATCCGCAGGAACTATCCTAGATATTACTCACCGTGCATTCTATATTCAGAAAACGGCTCAGGGCGTTGAAGAGATTTACGGAACAACAACTCAAGCAGGAAGCTTCCAAGTTACTAACCCTCAGACTAGATATACTATTTTGACTCTAGGTAACACAACACCGGCACAATGGAATACTGCCGCAGGAACTTCTGGTGTAGTGTACTCAGTTGGAGATACTTTCACGGCTGCAGCCGCAGGAACTGGAACAGGTACTGCAACAAGTGGCGGAGTAGACACGATTCAGATTATTGATGTCTCTGCGGGTCAAACAAGAAGTGCAGGAGAATTCCAATTCAGAATTCCAGTGGCATTAGTTAACGCTATTAAAGACGCATCAGGCGCTCACTCGTATAGCACACTTAAGGCAGCCAACTCTCTTCATGAGGGCATAGGCTGGGCATCTACGTTTAGAAACGAAGTATCTTGTGGTACTATTAAAGCCTCTCCTACTTGGACAGTTGATGGTGTTAACGGAACTGATCCTATATATACAGTACAAGTAGAAAATTTACTGTACGCAAGTATTGGCAAAAGAGTGCGATTAAACGGTCATTCTGGATGGGCAAATGGCGGTAACGTATCAACAGGAACAGTACACAGCCTTACAACAAACGGAGGAACTTCGGTGATCGGAATCAAATTTAAAGGAGCAGGAGGTGGAACAAACCAATCTAGTCCAGCCAACTTGAGTGTCGGTAACGGTGGTACGCTAAATATAATCGACAGCTTTGTGATGGCACAAGGAAGGATAATCTAATATGTCAAGTATAACAAATGTAAACAATAACGCAAGTGTAGTTAACGTAGGTCGTACTACACCCGTTTCTCCTGGTGCTCAGCCCGCTTCTAAGTCGATTCCAGTTGTAATCGCTACAGATCAGACTGCAATTCCAGTTGAGGAACAAAACAAAGTACAATCAGAAGTAGCACTTTCACTCTTGGGTATTCCTCGTGCTGAGGTCGCACTAGGCATTTTCGCAGACGTTAACACTTATGATGTTAACCCAAGTGAGTGGTCATCTTCTCCACAGTATCATATCACTGGACACGGTATTCAACACTTACCGACAGAAGCTGGCGCACTTGTAGAAGCACCTAGAAACAAAACAGCAGTTCTTACATCGAAGCGTTTCTTCAGATATCAGCCTGGACGAGTATCAGCCGCAACGTTTGGTGTTAAGTCAACTGTTGGGCAAAAGACATTCTCTCAGAATCCGTCTATTCGAAAGTTTGGCATCTATGATAACTTTGATGGATACTTCTGGGAAACTAGAGATGATTGTCAAGAAGATAACTTCACGGTGGTCAGAAGATCACAGTCACTCACAAAAGCACCTAGCTCCCCAACTGGTATTGTAGGACAATCGCTTAAGGGCGGTGCACCAGCAAATACTATTTCTAGAAGTCAATTTGATGACTATAGAATTATAGGCAAGGGCGCAAGTGAAGCATCCGTGGCTAGCACACTCTTAGTCAAAGATCGTGAACTCATTACTAATAACAGATATTCTATTATCGATGGAGTCGTTAACGGACTCGACACTGGAACATTCTACGCTGACTTAGCGGCAGCAATCAATAGTGCAGTCTCTGGAGCAGGCGAAACTGCGGCTTCTGTAAAAGAGAAGTGTGCAAGAGACTTGGATTACTGGGTAGATTTCTATCTGCTAGATATGGAGCATGGTGGTACAAACCACACTAAGATCAACATCACTAACTATGCGACTGCTATTCTTCCTGCAATTGCTACTTACGAGAAACCAACTCACATTGCATTAGGAACTGCACTAACTGGATATGCTGGTCTTTCAAGTGCCGCAGTAACTAAACTTACCACTCTAACTGGACTAACTAACACTGCATTCAATAGAAATAATGGACAGTCTGTGTTAGTTCCAAGTATCAGTGATAATGACTATGGAAACAGAAGTAAGGCCGACACTATCTTTGCAACTAAGTCTCACTACTGGGCATATCATGTAACTGCTAGGAACGGAGATACTACTGCTGGCAGTTTTGTAAGTGGAATAACGTATAAAATTTCTAGTTTAGGCAATACGAATTGGAATGCCATTGGTGCAACAGGAACACCTGCTGTGGGAGATAGATTTACAGCTACAGGCGCCGGTTCAGGAACAGGTACTGCTGACTCAGCCGCAACATATACAGTGCCGTCTGGATATGCATTATCCGAAGAAGAGTTAAAATATAAGTGCCAGAGAGACATCGGATATATTGTAGGTGGATACGGAAACGATATCTCAGGTGGTGGTGACGCAGAAACAAAGTACAACATGTCTATGTACTTCAAAGGTGGTAGACCAGCATCTGCAAATGCAGGTTTTGGTATGTCTATCTACTCGCAAAACTCAGGCAGCGGTAATCCAGTAAAAGCAGAAATTGATCGACACACTCACTTAAGAGATACAATCTTAGCAGACTTTACTACTTATTTTGGATATAGTAATTCAAGTTCAGTATACGTTAAACTGAATGCACTTGCGACAAGAGTTGTCAACAACTTCTCTATTGAAGACACACAGCAAATGGATGATGGAGATAGGGGTTTTGCAGGTAACTAGTTGCAATGCGAGACGGTATTATCTTAACACATTCTGCCGTTTACGATCCACAACTCCTTAAAGATATTGAACAGATCGTGGCAGTTTCTGATACTAACGATCAACTTAAACTGACTAAAGGTATAGTTCAATTTAAGGGTCATGTCAAAGTTAAAACTGCTGTGCCTGTTCCTACTCCTGCTAGAACTGGAGGCACAGGACTTGCGGCAGGTCAAGTTTACAAAGTAGTTAAAGTTATTGGACCAAAAGGCAACGAGTTTACATTAGAAGATGAAGACGGAGTCGCACAAGTCTTTGATGCGGTAGATGTTCCTGCCAACTTCAGAGTAGAAATAGTAGTTCCGTTTATCTTCCCTAAAAAGGGTACTACTCTAGCGATCGGTAGCGGCAAACTCCCTCAGGATCTAACAGGCACCAATACTTATGTGCCAGGCGTTAGTGTAGGATATCATGGGTATGATCCAGTAACATATAGAGCCGCACATGGCTTGGCGGCAGATGGAGGCGATGATACATTCCCAGGCGGAATGGTATTCCCGTATATGTACGCAAGCGATAATAATCTCAGGGCTTCAGATGCGACTGCAAGCAAAAGAGTTGGTTATATCAACACTGCAATAGATGTTTCTACAAAAGCCGGACTTAACACTGTATGTGACCAAATCGATTACGTTAACTTTGATCCTAACTTTGTAACTTGGGTAAGATTTAATGTTAAGCCAGAGTTTTGGGGAGTTTACGATTATCGTGTACCTAGATCAAGATTCAGTCACGACACACTAGATGGAAGAACTGCTACTTCGAATCCTCCAGCAAAGCAAAGAGTCTATAGTGACGTTGCTACTGGCGAAAATGGTACAGCAAGACCTGGTCAAGGATATACGATATTGGGTCAGCCTCAATTAACGGACAGTTTGTATAACTTTGACTTCACTAAAGTTACCATGCTTAAAGTTGAATTCTCGTGGTATGGTGCTGTTGGTGCATTGTTCTTAGCATATGTTCCAGTAGAGAATGGCGAAGCTAGATGGGTGAGAGTACATCACTTACGTGCTTCTAACCAATACAAGAACGCTTCTTTGGGTAATGCGACACTTCCTATCACGTATACGACATACGGTGGTGGTGATCAATACTCACTCGGCGACGGAGAAGATGCAAACTTTGTTGATAGAGGATACGGATCTCAATCTCACTCTATCGTCAAATATGGTGCTTCTTACTACATCGATGGTGGTGACAGAGGTACGGTAAGACTGTATAGTCACAACAACGAAGATACTTCAGATGCTTACGGTAAGCAGTGGACTATTGCTAACGGCAGTTATGTATCAAGTGGCAACAAAATTGCAATTAACACTACGTCACTTGCATCAGGAAACCCAAACACCAAAGTAGATCCTAGATTCTTTATGGGAGCTAGATTTAAGAGTGCGAATAGAACAGATCAAAACATTAAAGTCATTTGGGCAGACACGACTCATGTATACTTAAGCGGAGTTCCAACTGGAACTCCAACAAGCATGAAACTCTTAGTTGATAGAGCGAACGCCACTTACAATCTTGAGACAAAGAAGATTATCTTGAGTACACAACAGTCAAACGCTGTTCGTAACAGAGTACAGGTTTACCCTACTAAACTCTCTGCATCTAACTTGGGCAACAATCCAGTTCGTATGAGATTTAAGAAGACTCCTATTTTTCAAACTGACACAGCGTACAGTGGAACATTTTCACTGAATGCTACTTATACATTAAATCCTACAAATGAAGCGTTAAACACGGTCGGAATCACTGAAAGTAGTGCTCCTTATTTTGCCAATAATGAAAGTCTTTTCGGTTGGTTCGAAGCACTTGTAGATGCTGATCCAGTCACAGTATTTGGTAGACTATACAAGGAAAGTGATTTGTATTACTTCGAACTTCTCGAATCATACAATGGCACGATTCAGCTAAAAGCTGGTCCATTCTTACCCGATGCTAGATTCGAAGCAGATGGAAAATATGCGGGTTGGCAGTCCACTGCCCAAGACTATACAACTGGTACTCATCCGGCAAGGGCAATCACCGCTCAATCGGTAGTATCTAAAGTAACTTCAGAGAAAGAAGGATTAAGTTCAATTAAAATTGCAAACGATACGGTAGTGCCAATTCCAAATACTGGCATTAACGTAGCGACTATATACTTACAGGTGGGAACAGAACAACTCGACCTAAGTCCTTACTTTGATTATAATAAAGAATATCTATCATTCCCGCTTACGGACCAAGCAGATAGCCTTTATTTTGCGATTGACTCTGACACATCAGCAGGAGATGCCGCAGACCAAGTAAGTTTGGGTTGTACGTGGGAAGAACAGTAACTCATGCCAAAGCAGATCAAACTTGGACTGGATAAAGTACCCGCTCCAGTTACTAAGCAGTTTACACAGCTTATCGATATTGAAGGTAATCTTCTTTACGATGCCGCTGGTAATCCAGTTGTAACAGAAGACGAAGCGGTACTTGGATCTTTTGCGAGGTCTGCTTCTGCGACTTCTATATTCTCTAACAACTACGACAATAGTCCTGTTTTATCAGTACCTATTGCTGAACAGTTTTCTGGAGAATCAGAAGTCAGTAATTCTTTGCTGGGTGTTCCTCGTTCTGAGGAGCAGATAAGTCTTTTCTCAGACGTTTCTACTTATGGACTAGATGAAGATAATTGGAACTACTATACATTTGCCACTGGCACCTTTCCATCAGAATGGTACAACAAAGAAAATCCTATTTTTGGTAGAAGATTCAATCCTAAGTTTTATGAAGAGAGTAGTGAACAAGCATTAACAATTTCAACTTTTCCTAGTCAGTATACATTTCCTGGTAGTACCATAGCGAGAAGAGAATCTTCAGCAAGTGACCAGATGACACGCTATATGAACTTTATTGCTATGGGCAAACGCTTGTATAGTATATATCTTCCCTACAATGAAGTCTTTGCAAAAAGAAATTTTCTTGATACTAACATTAAAGTCGTATCTAGTGGAGAAGCTGAGATAGATGTAACGTCGGAGTCAGCTTTTAGTGATATCAGCCAACAATTTGCCAGTGAAAGTTTATTTCACGATGTAGAATATGGAACAGACTTACAGGAAGCTTTCGATCAAATTGAAAGATGGACCGCACTTTTTGGTAGAATAGTGGCTGGTGACGCAACTTTCCCAGAACGTACTGGTCAACCAAATCCAGATTTTCCACCCAGTTATAATTCTATTAGAGCATTCTTATCAGGTAAGTCACAGCCTGGCGGCAGTTCGCAAGCAAATAAATTTGCCATTCTTGAAAGCAAAAAAACTTTTAGATATCAGCCTGGTCGAGCAAGTGGATTTACATTCGGTGTAAGACAGGAAACAGATCCAGCATCAAACGTGAATACGATTGAATGGGGTTGCTCAAACGATACAGACGAATACATGTTTCAGCTAGTCGGATCTAGATTTAACATCGTTAGAAGAAGCGTCATTAAAATGCCAGATGAGTTATTATTAAGGCAGGGACTTGATACAACTGACCAGTCTTCTAGTACCATCAAGCCTAAAGGTACAACTCTACGAGAGGCAATGTGGGAAACAGTAATACCTAGAACTAAATTTAACGGAGACAGTCTATTAGGAAACGGTCCATCTGGATATATTCTATCTTTTGAAGATGTGACTATGTACAAGATTGAGTTCTCTTGGTACGGTGCCATTGGTGCCAAGTTCTACGCATATGTGCCTGCAAATAATGGAGACGCACGTTGGGTACTAATGCATAGATTTGTAATTGAGAATGGTCTCGGTAAACCCATTCTTAAAAATCCAGATTTTAAATTTAAGTATCTAGTCTACACTGAAGATAACGCTACGATGCAGAAGCCTATTGCCCTATACAAATATGGTAGTAGTTATTATGTTGACGGCGGAGATGAGGGTACTATAAGACTTGCGACCACGACAGTTGATGGTAAATTGGTAGATAGACCAAGAACTCCTATACTAGGAATTCTTCCTAAACAAGAGATATTCAATCAAGACGGCGAAGGTATAAGTAACTTCAAGAAAGCTTATCCTAACACAATGTCCCTATCAAGTCCGATTGATTTACGGATAGACATTGAAGAGATTGAAGGTTCTCCAGACGGCGTACACTTTAATTTTTCTCCTTCGCTACACAATGGCATACATGCACTATCTAGAACTTTAAACTTTCGATTTTTAGGAACCGAAGGATCTCAACTAGACATCTTAGATGGGCAAGCATTAAACGTAGAAGATGATAACGCACACATAATTGCCGACGGAATACATAACGCTTACGTAGATTATGACTTTGCTTCAGATCACCAATCCACTAACATTAGAAGACGTAATAGCAGTCAAAATTTAGTAGCAGATACTATCAAAAAAGGTCGTAAAGCAGACGGCACAGTAATAGAAGCTATAACATCACCAACATTTAGTGGTAGGCTGTCTAACTATCACACTATTGCGGCATCTACTGTTCCCATATATGGCAATAACTTTAAGATACATTTCTTGAATCCTAGCGCAAAGGATGGTAGCTATAATCATTTCGCCGACTTCGCAATATCAGTCACATCAAAATTGCCTTACATAGATTCTACTGACAATAACAAACTAAAGTTTGAAGCAGACGATGGATCTCGGGCACAGTATTCTCTATATGACGAACTCTTTCAAGAGTATTCGTCTGAAGGCACTGCAATAGACTATACAACTAAAGCAGAGATGTACGAATGGGATCCTGGATACTCAGATATGTTTATGGTTGACAACCGATTGCCTTCTCCACAAGGTGTAGACAGTGGCTATATTTCAGCAGTCAAAGGAGAAGTCAGAGTAGTAGATTACCCAGTATCTTCGATTGAAGCGGGAACAGGATCATTTAGTGGAAAGTGGAAAATAACATTCTCTGGAGGTGCACCTTCGACGGCTCTCTTTACCCTAGACTCGGGCGGTGCAGTAGTGGCGCAAAGTACAGAAATTGGAGTAGGAAGTATAGGGCTAGGCATATACTATACAACAGTTCCCGCTCTTGATTCTAATGGAAAATACTTTGCTTATGTAGATGGAGATCCAACTAATAGCGGTAACAGAACTGTTTCAGCAGTTCAAACCAAGACAGTGACTATTACTCATGATTGGCAACTTGATCCTGCTTTAAATGGAGATAGTTTCATTAAGGCTAAAGCGGTTAAGTTTAACGCTCAACCTCTATATCTAGTCGTAGCAATGAAAGATAACGCAAAGGTAAATAATATTATAGTTGAAGAATATACTCCAGATAATGTTAGAACTCATACGCCAGTGTTTATCAAAGATGCTCCTAATCTAACTATCGTAAATTCGGGATCTTCAAATAACGTTTTTACTCCTTCAGCGTTTCAAAGTGAAAGTAGATTGTCTAGCATTAGATTTGATGATCAGTGCTTGAACCCTCTAAGACCCGGAACTAAAATATATTCTCTCTTTCTTGAAGGGGGAGTTCCAGAAAAGTTTGACTTATCGAATATCTTCAACAGAGATAGAAAGGGATTAGCGAGAGGACTGCTAAATAATAAAGCAATATATCTTACAGCATCAGCAGTGGACGGCACATCTGTTGGTAATGTAGAAGCAACTCTCACAGTGAAGGAACAGTAATGCCATTTCGAGGTCTAAATGTACAATTAGCGATGAACGATGTCGATAGTGCGGCACAGTCTCTTATTAACTTGGGTTTAGACCAAAGAGATTTGGCGCTCATTTCTGGACTATCTGGTAGTGCAAGTATCGAACAGCAAGAACTTCATACTGTTTCTGGTCTTGTCGTAGATCAAAAAAAGGAATTAGCCGCTCTCGCTAGATCATCTACGACCGTAGGAGGACTTCTTAACAGTTTAAAAGATATAGGTCAGCCTCTAGATTTCAACTTAGAGATTGATAATCAGATAAATGCGGCAGCAATCAAATACAACTATTTGGACTATTCTAATAATGTTATTAAAACAGCAGATATATCAACATCAAGAGTTTCATCTTGGTCCTCAATAGGATCTTCCATTTTATATGGAGGAGAAGTCGAGGTATCAGGCGATACTGTAACGCTTAGTTCATTAGCAACAACCTCTGCGCCAATTCAAAAAACTTTTAGAGCAGAAGTTGCGACACACAAAATAACGATAAATGTTAGTGGAAGTGCCACAGAGTTTTTAGCGATGAAGGGCATTCCATTAGAGTGGGATGGATTTTTTAGAAACGTTGATCTATCTCATGCTGTAACTTCAGTATCAGATTCTCAAGGCATAGTACCTCCTGTGTGGAGAATCACAAATAAAGCAGGCGGACAATCTTATAATACAGGATCTATTGGAGCAGGCACAGTCGATAGTCCTGCAACTTATGCATTTAGAGACAGTTCATCTAAAGCACGTAAGATTGAGTTCTTTTACAATCCTTTAAATATTAGAGAGTTGCGTCTTCCTGGCTGTAACTTAACCGCATGGACAAACGTTGGCTTAGATAACATTCAACGAATTGATATTAACAATAATGACTTCTATGAATTGCCCAAGTTTGGTCCTTCAAGTAGAGGCGGTAACGGACTTGCAGAAGACCTGAAAAAGATTACGATTAATGCGAATGATATGTCGAGAGCAGAAGACTCAAACGGCGCACAGATTCCTGCAAACACGCAATTAAATACTCTTCCTACTACACTAACACACTTAACAATGAATGGAGTATTCTCTGATAATACTACAATCGATTTAACTGATTATGATAACCTACAGTTTTTACAGTTTGAGACTTACTATAGTCGTAATGCACAAAGACGTATGACTGGAGGGACCATATCTCCTAAAACATTTATAGACTCTGCTAATCCTAAAGTAAAGGGCATAAGTCAATATAGAGTATATCATCAGCCATATAGTCAGTTAGATGCAGGAGCATGTGCTAGTCCAAACTTATCATACTTGTATTTCCCGTGGTGTGGAATTAGTACTGCTGAAAACAGATCAGGTGGTACACAAGCAATCACTATTGCGAGTAACAGCATAGGAGAGATAATCTCTTACGGCAATCCACATAACGTTATAGACATGAGTACTAAATCCACTCTAACCAATTACGTACAAGCTTACTCTAGCCCTGATAGTTCGAAAGATAGAAATCTTGCAGGAAAATTTTCTTCCTGTACAGGACTAACACAAATATATTGCTACGCTTCTTATACACTTCAAGCAAACATAGGCGTAGCCTTTGCGAACCAGTCGCTGAGTTCTTTGAGTACACTAGACTTGAGATGGACATCTGCATCTGGTGGATTAGAAGATAATAGCTTTGATGGAGCAGATGCATTAGTACACATTAGATTCGCAGGATCTGCTCATAACGATTCAGATTTTTACGGAACAGCCGCTTCGAAGTCAAATAGTAAAAACGGAGAAGTGTTCTCTAATATGGCAAACTTGCAGTGGTTGTATGTTTACAGTAATGGAAACATTTCAGGAGAATTGCCAGACTTCTCAAACAACACGAACATGCGTGGAATATATATTCGAAACACGAATACAAATGGACCTCTTCCCAATCTAGTTTCAAACCAAAGCTTATATTACCTAAGGCTGGATAGTAACGCCATGACTGGCACTGTTCCTACTTGGTCAACTAACGCACTAAGCTATGTGTTCTGCTATAATAACCAACTTAGTGGATCTTTACCAGCACTAAATACTCCGTATTTGTATTACTTGTATCTTCAAAATAATAACTTAAGTGGCAATTTGCCTAATATGAGTGGTGCAATAAGACTTCAAAGATTATATCTTAATAGCAATTCTATATCTGGATATACTACAAACGCTCTTAAATACAACACTAGCTTAAGTATTGTAGATTTAAGCAACAACCAACTGCCTGCGTCTGTGGGTGCACCGTTAATCAATGATCTGTATGATAACTATGCAGGTAATCCTCGAAGTGGAGTTAGTGTAAACTTACTCGGTAACAATGGTCTGAGCAGAGCAAATATTATTAACGACGGAACAGGTGATGGCGAGAATAGCACAAAAGCAAAGCTTGAGTTTATCGAACGCTTTTGGACTGTTTTACTAGATCCAATATAAGGAAAAGATATGGCTCAGGGATTTGTAATAGATTTAAACCTTATTGAAAGTAATACTGGTGCTCTCGATAGAGGTATTCTTGATAACTTAGGTGGAGCAAACATTACCACAGACTTACTTCTGTTTGACGGAAACTTTAAGTTCATATCTAAACTAGAAGATAGTCACTACTCGTATGATGCGCCTTCTGGAGTCATCACTGTCACTGGAGAGGGCAAAGTAGCGTTTTCTGATGGCACTAAAATATCTTTAGGCGATAATCCTACTACATTTGAAACTGAAGTTTTCGAGTCAAATGGAATAGATAAATTTAGACTTAGAAACTTAAGTGGACAAGCTGTAGCTCCAAACGGAGTTTTGAGAAGAAACGATGGAGTTAGTGCAGAAAATTTATCTAATTTGAGTACAAAGAGATTAGAGACTAATCCCGGCGCTTCAACTGGAATAAGTGCAGACGACGGTGCGTCTGATTTATTCAACCAATATTCTGCATCTAGTCAAGTAGACTATATCAACGCTCAACTATCATTATATTATTATAAAAGAAATAGAATTCCATTAACCTTTGAAGATTCATCTTTTGATGCGAGAGTGAATTTTAGAGGATCTGTGATGATTGTCGATAACGATGCAACAAGTAGTACGGTACCTGGAGCAACTACACCAGGTTTGTTTATCGTAGACGCTTCTAATCCAGGAGCTGGATCAACTAGAGCATTTAGCGATGCATCAAATCCTTGGAGTCAATCTGGCACACCAGGCTCAGCTACAGCCGCTTTGGTTACAACAGAAGCAAATACTCAGCCAAATACTTTAAAGCTGAATCCAGTGAGTAACAACACTCCTAATCTACAAACTACCTCAACGCTTATCGTTTCACAGACAAATGCTTTATCGAGTTATAACTTCAAGCTTCCCGTTGAAGTAAACGGCGAAAGATTTTTCCTATTACTTAAATCTTAAGTAAGTAAAGCTTTATAAGTTGTACCGCCATATGTTATTGGAAAGTACTTGGTCGAATCCGTAGGAGGCGTAATTGCCGTAACGTTATTAGTTGGAATATGTAACTTCAGACTATTAAAGGTTAACTTAGCAACAGTCAAGTTTCTATGAGTAGAAGGCGTAAGCAGTCCTACAGTCGTACCTTCAAATGGTGGAGCAGTGTTTAAAGGAATAACGCAGAATTCTTTATTATCACTTTCTGGATTATTTCCTGATTTTACAAAGATCAGTGTTCTTGCCGCAGGCAAAACAGCGGTAAGATTTGCACTTAAAGTTACAGTACTGCCATTAATCGCAGTTACAGTTGTAGAGTTTGTTCCAGGTATAACTCCATTAAATTGTACGTAATCTCCTACAGTGACTCCTTCTGCGGTAGTTAATGCTATCTGGTTTTGACCGCTTGACGCAGTAGTTGATACCTCTCTACCATAAACTCCGTCACACTGAAGATATGATGACTTATCGTCTAGTCCTCTAGATGCATAGACTGCGCCTATCTGAAGATTTCCACTTTTAAGATTGGTACCTCCAGCATTACTCAAATGATTTGCAATAGTAATGTTTCTAGGTCCATTGCCCGATGCACTGAACACCCTTTTGACTTGTAGTCCGTCAGTGCCGTCTGCTTTGATAGTCATTAGAAGTTGATCTGCAAACACTTTAGATGTCGGGTTAATGTTATATGGAGGTAAAGAGTATAGTGCTCCCTGACTGTTTCCAGAAGAATCGAGTCTGAAAAGTCCAATAAGACCTATGTTCTTGAAGAATATTGCGTCTTCTGTATCTGATATACTCATTGATGCATCTGCATTAAGAGTATCCTTAACATACGCAAATTCATTACCGTCCTCATCTTCACCACTAATCTCTAAAATCTGAAAGGCATACGTATTATTATTACTCTTTTGGAATACCATCCAATCGCCAACAGAAACTCCACTAAAATTTGTCGCAGATATTTTACCAAATCCGTCACGAACAGTAATTGTTTTAGTTGAAACTGTGGTGTTTGCTCCAGATACTCCTACAACTTTATCGCTTAATTGCTCTGGAGGATCTATGATAAGAGATATTGTATCTAGAACAGTTAACTTAGCTGTAGATGTTTGATTCAAAGCACTCGCTTTATTGTCATCGAAGTATTTGTACGTGAATGGTCCGAATACTTGACTTCTGTTATTAGTCTTATAATAATCAGAGAACGGAGCACGATCACTGTTATCATTTACCTCTCTAAAAGTTTTTTCTCTATATGCACTTCCGTCGCCAGGATCAGGATACCAAAGAGTGTATCTCACTCTTACTCTATTACCCCTTTTCTGTGCAGTGAATTTGATAGGACTCTCAATTTCGTCTTGACCAGCATCCCACACGAATGTTTGTGTGCCAGAACCGGTGCCGGTTGGGGCGGCCGCATTCGTTTGTACTGTTGCAGTTTTTGCTGTGGTATTTACAGATGCAATCTCATAAGTCGTTGAGTTGTGGGTAAACTTCATTCCCGAGCAAATATACTTTGTATTACTAGCAGAACTAAAGTTGACTGTAAGAACACCATCTGTTGGTCCGCTATATGTAAGACCGCTTATGCTTTGAGATTCATTGAATACACTCTTAATTGTTGTCCAGTTATTTTCAGTACCGTCATCTACCGTATCTTCCTCTATCATAAATAACCCTGTAGAGCCCCAATCTTGATCGAAATGACTCGCAAGATAACCAGTCCACTGTACGAGACCATATGTGTTTCGCATCTGTGGATGAAGCTTTGCATTAAAGGCGAACACTCCGTTGTTCCAGAAATCAACTGGACCTATAATTGGAGTAAAGTCGCCATCAGTATAAGATGTCCACAGTTGACTTGATGATAAGCCAGCTGTAGTTGAAGCAGTGCCCGAATTACCAGTTGTGGCAGCGGTTAGATTTGATTCAATTCTATCGCTACCCACGAAATTACAAACGAGCCCATCACCACCATTTATCCAAGGAGGATTACCTAATATAGATTTAAAGTTGCTTATATTATCTTGAATGGTTACTAGAGGTGCGACAACTTGATTCTGACCTTGCGTGTTAGTGAAAGATACGACAGTTCCGTTTAAGTTTGCGAGATCGGTCGATTGTCCATCTGCATTTGTGAAGTCGGATAATCCAGTGTTTCTTAAGCCAACAACAGGACTAATATCAGCGACAGTGAATCCAGTCAATTGATTGTCCACAATCGCAGAAGAGTTATCGTCTAGTACGTTGGCTAAAGCTTGAGTTGCATTTTCCAAGTCTGCTAGGTTCTTGTCAGCACGAAGTCCGAATTTGATGTACTTTGATGTCATTTTAAATCCAATTAGTTGAGGGTTCTGTTCTTATTATTTATAAATACATGTAGCATAGATTAGGGAAAAAACATGGCAATTAAAGCAAATATTGTAATAGATCAAGGCACAGATTTTTCCGCACTGATTGATGTGGAGACTGCATCAGGTGTTGTCTTCAATCTCCAGGGCTATACTGTTGCCGCACAAATGCGAAAAACATATACGTCAAGTACTGCAAGCAATTTTACCTGCTCTCACAATGGAGTTTTAGGTCAAATCTCTATCAGTCTAGATAGTTCTGTAACAGAAGTACTAGATCCTGGTAGATACTTATATGATATCGAAATTACTTCCGGCGGCGGTGGTAAGAGCCGTGTCGTACAAGGAACAGCGACAGTAACAGCTGGCATAACAAGGACATAGAGATGGCAAATATTAAGGCTAAACTAACGCCTACGCAAAATCTTATGGTGACAAACTATCAGCTTAATGCTGCCACAATCAGACTGGGAGACCTATTTGACGTTGACACCTCTACTGCAACAGATGGCGCTGTTATATTGTATAACGGCACGTCAACTAAGTGGGAAGCAACCACTGAAATGGATAATATAAATACAATTATAAACGGAGGCAATTTCTAAATGTCTATTATTAAGATCAAAAGATCCAGTGGTACTACTGCGCCAACGGCACTCGCACTAGGCGAGTTCGGTTATGCGTACGGCACTGGCACACAAGCAAACGGCGGAGATAGATTATACTTAGGTACAGGCGGCGAAAGCGGCGGTGTCGCAAACGCAATTGACGTAGTTGGCGGTAAATATTTCGCTAATTTAGCGGATCATGTACACGGTACTCTCACTGCATCATCTGCAATTATCGTAGATGCGAGTTCGAAAATCGATGTACTTAATGTCGATAATCTTACCCTTGACGGTAATACAATCTCCTCTACAGATACGAACGGAAACATTATACTTGATCCTAATGGAACAGGTACTATTAACTTAAATGGACCAGTCAACTTTTCTGGTGCATCTACTTTCACTGGCTTGCTTAACGCAAACGGTGGTATTGCAGTAGACACAAACAAATTTACAGTAGCAGACGGAACTGGCGATACAGCAATCGCAGGCACCTTAGGTGTTACAGGCGAATCAACGCTTGCATCTGCAACTATTAGCGACTTAACAAACAATCGTGTTGTTATTGCTGGTACAGCGGGATCTCTAGAAGACGATTCCAACTTTACCTTTGACGGCACTACATTAGCACTTGTTGCTAATTACACTCAGACTGGTACCGGTACTGTAACGGGTCAATGGAATGTAGACAACTTACGTCTTGATGGTAATGTACTATCTACGACAAACACGAATGGTAATCTAACATTAACTCCAAACGGCACTGGATACGTTCAGATTTCTGGTACTAATGGGCTCGTTATTCCAGTTGGTTCAAACGCACAGCAAGGTCCAGCAGTTAACGGCGCTATTCGACTAAACTCTACAAGCGGTCAGTTTGAAGGATATTCAAATTCTAACTGGTCATCTTTGGGTGGCGTAAGATCAGTTGATGGTCTCACGTTCATTATTGCAGAAACTTCTCCAGGTAACTCAGACGATACACTACATTTCTACACTGCAACTGGTAATACGACAAACAAACAAGCAATGACGCTTGATGAGGATACACTTGCTATTCTCAACACAACTACTTCAACAAGTTCTACAACAGGCGCAGTAACAGTTGCTGGCGGTGTTGGAATCGTTGAAAACTTAAACGTTGGTGGAGACACAGTTCTCACTGGCGATCTTGCAGTCAACGGTGGAGATATTACCACTACTGCAACAACATTTAATCTACTTAACACTACTGCAACTACAGTTAACGCATTCGGTGCTGGTACAGCGATTAGTATAGGTGCTGCCACTGGTAAGACAACGATTAATAACCCGACTGATGTAACTGGTAATTTCAGAGTAGGCGCAACTAACTTTACTGTAAATGCATCAAACGGTAACACCGAAACTGCTGGCAACATGATTGTTGGTGGAGACTTAACGGTTAATGGTACTACGACCTCAGTTAACGTTGACGTACTTGACGTTGAAGATGCTCTGGTTAGACTTGCATCTGGTAACACATCTGACGCAGTTGACATTGGTATTGTTGGTAGATATAATGACGGCACTAACGATCAGTTTGCTGGTATCTTTAGAGACGCAACTGCTGGCGAATGGCATATATTTGATGAGTATATCGATACAGACTTAACCGATAATGTCGTTAACCTGGCAGATGCTTCATATAGTGCAGGTAAATTGAATGTCGATACTGTTAAATTTACTCAAAAGTCGTTCACTCTTACTGGCGATGTTGCTGGTACTATCAATATTTCTGATTTTGGTACTACTGCACATAGTATTGCAACTACAATTCAACCGAACTCTGTTGCTCTAGGCACTGATACTACTGGTAGTTATGTTGCAACTCTCGCACAAGGTTCAGCTGGTCAGACAGATAATAATAGCACAACATCAAACGGTATCGTAGTAACAGGATCAGGAGCAGAGACTGCGGCAGTGACAGTGGAAGCTAACATTGCAGATACATCAGGCGGGATAGGTACGAGTACTTATAACGCAACAAACTTTGACGTATCGTCCGGAGGCGTAGTAACTATTGATACCATTGATGGTGGAACGTTCTAAATAAATTTAATCATTATGAAGTGTAGGTATATACCGTAAACACTAATTGATAATATACGCAGGCTATATAGCCATTATATCAGATGTGAGGACAGATGTCAACAATTAAATTAAGACGCAGTGGCGTTGCGGGTAAGATTCCAACAACCGCACAGTTGGACTTAGGTGAAATAGCACTTAATACCTATGACGGAAGACTGTATGTAAAGAAAGAAGTCAGTGGAGTTCAGTCCATTGTCTCCTTTAGCGGGTCACCTGCATCCGAATCTACGGTATATCTGTTTACTGCAACTGGCGACGGCGGTGCTGTAGACTTTGTTCTGCCTACAATTCCAGTTTCAGAGCAAAACGTATTCGCATATCTTAACGGTGTACTTCAGCATACTTCAGAATTCTCACTTGTAAACGGTAATACTCTTAGATTTACGACAGCTCCTCTAGGCACGGATGACATTGAAGTCAGAGTCGTAGCAACAGAAGCCGCTTCTATAGTCGTAAGAGATTATCAACAATACGTTTATAGTGGTTTATCGGCTGTGTCATCAGTCTCTGGAGCTGATGATAATAATCTCACGCTTACATACGATATTGGTAAAGTAGAAGTCTATGCCAACGGTGTTAGACTTGTAGACGGATCAGACTATGCCGCTACGAATGGCACAAGCATCGTCTTTCAAGGATCGCAAACGATCACTGGCACAGTAGAAGTTGTATCTTTATCACGTGCTTCTTTCGCTGATCACGATTCACTTAAACCAGTTTCAGCTTCGTTCTCTGCGACAACAGCAAATCAAGTAGCAGATACTTTTCCAGCACAATCGTATAGAACAGCTAAATACTTAGTGCAGATGACAAGTGGTTCTAATTTCCACGCAACAGAAGTTTTACTTATTCATGACGGAACAACAGTTTACATGACAGAATTCGGAACAATATTTTCTAACGCAAGTTTAGGCACAATTGACGGAGATATAAACTCCGGTTCAGTAAGACTACTAGTGACTCCTGCAAATGCGAATACTAATATAAAAATTCAAAGATTGACGGTGGGAGTGTAACATGGCAACTAGAATAAAATCATCACAGATAGCAGACGGCGCAATCGTAGCCGCAGACTTGCATTCAGCAATCGCAATCAGCACAACGCAATCAGGAACATTTGGTTCAGTCATTGTAGATAACTACACCCTAGGAAGTAACAGAATATCGACAAATCAAGCTAATAGCTATAATGGCGATCTAATGCTTGATTCCGCTGGCGAAATCATTCTTGATGCAGATGGTGGAGATATTTTAATCAAAGATAATGGAAGTCATAAAGCTTCTATTACAATGAATAGTAATGTCCAACTTAGCGCAAAAGTTGCTGATGAAAACATTCTCTTTAGAGGTGTAAAATCTGGAACTCCTAATGTAACCATTACCGCACTTACGCTCGATATGTCGTCTGATGGTGACGCAATATTTAATTCCAATGTAAAAATGAATACAGGATCCTCTGTAGGCAAGTTCGCTGTAATGTCTGCGGCTGTACATGGCTCATATGATTTCTATAATAACGGTTCGACATATCTTAACGGCAGCACTATAGTAGATGCCGTACTTCAAGTAACAGACACTACGCAGTCTACATCAGCATCAACTGGATCACTTCAAGTTCTTGGCGGGGCTGGTATCGCAAAGAACCTAAGCGTTGGTGGAAATATTGTTGTCACTGGTGATCTTACCGTAGAGGGCACTCAAACAACTCTGAACACAACGGCTCTTGATGTTGAAGATAAAAATATCACACTAAACTATCACGCATCAAACAACACATCTTCTACGGCAAATGGCGCTGGTATTACGATTCAAGACGCAGTTGATGCATCTACTGACGCTTCCATTCTATGGGATGCTTCAGGTGATAAATTTAACTTCTCTCATGCAGTACGAGTACAAGGTGCAGACATTGCTAATAGGACAACAACAACTACAACGCCTGTGCTTAGTTTGTTTAGAGATGTTACGGATTCTTCTCACACATCAACTAAAGATAGTGCAGTTGACTTTTTGCTATCAAGACAACAAACAGTAAATAACAACTATCCATACACTAGATTAGACATTAGGCTAGCTGGTGGAACAGACAGTTCTACACCGTCTTTAGATGTAATGTCACTATTGCATGACGGCAACGTCGGTATCGGAACAGTCAGTCCAACCACGACTTTAGACTTAACTAAGACTAGTGATACTGGCGAAAGAGCAATCCGAATTGAAAATAGTAAAGCTAGACTTTATGTTGGCGTAGAAGCCGCTACTGCAAATAGATTTGTTGGAAGTGCCACAGATCACGGATTTATTGGCACAACAACTAATGATGGTCTAGAGCTTGCTACAAATAATACTGTTAGAATGGTTATCGATGCTTCAGGTGATACTAACTTTGCCTCAGGCAATGTTGGTGTTGGAACTGCGGATCCTCAAGCGAAGTTCGATACTGTCGGTACAATTAGACACACATCTAATATAGTGTCGGGCACTGTATATAAAGCTTTTAGTATCGGTAGCAATAGATCAGTCAACGATTACGGCGGATTGAATAAAGATTACTGGGCTATACAATTAAAGACTCCAGGCAGTGCCACAGACGGACAATCAAGTGCCCACGCATACGGTAGCTTAGTATTTAGTGGTGTGTCCACTTCAGATACGACATTAGACGATGTGATGAGTCTTAGATATGATGGTAAAGTTGGTATTGGAACCATAATGCCGTTAGATAAATTATATGTCGAAGACGGTGATATAGGAATAAACAATACTGGTGGTAGACGCTATAGACTAATTTCAGAAAGTGGCGGTGGATTTACAATTAGAGATCAAACTGCAAGTGTAGGAAGATACCAGGTTGACACTAGCGGTAACACTACTCTAACAAGAGGATCTACAGATCAGGCTGACGGTCTCACGATAATTAATACTCAAGCTGGTGGTTACGGTAGCGCCATAGTATGGAAAAGTAAGAGATCCGATGCTCCTCAAGATGTAAAAGATGCCGCAAAAATTGTAGTAGCTGGAGCGAATTCTTGGAACGGTAATGGCAATACCGCATCATCAATGGCGTTTTGGACACAGAAAGATAATACTCTAACCGAACACATGCTTCTCAACAAGAATGGTAATCTTGGTATCGGGACAAATAATCCTAGTCACTCTAGAGTACAGATACATGAAAATACATCTATAACATATGATGATACTGCTTATCAGCATGACATTTTCTTAGAGAAGCGAAATAGTGGTGGTGATAGTCAATATACTGGAATACGCTTTGCTGTAACTGGACACGATGGTTCAACAACTGCCGAAGCTTCTATAGGTATCGTACAGCTTGATAATATACATGCAGGTACACTAGTATTCAATACTAGAAATGCGGCTGGTGATCGTAAGGAAAGAATGCGTCTAACAAGCACTGGCGGATTAGAACTAGCTTATAACGGTGCCACAAGACAGCAAGCAGACGGTCAAGCATTTAGTATAATAACTCCTGCTAACGGAGGCGGACAAGGTCTCGCCTTTAAGAGATTAGATAGTAATAACGATCAAGGACTTGGCGAAATAAGCTGGTCTAATAACACTCAAGACGGTTTGTCTTATATAGTATCAAAAACAGATGGTGCTGTCAATACTACAGATATTAAACTTCAGGTAAGTAACGCAGGCACCCTTATATCTGCTCTAGTATTAGATGGTTCAGAAGGCGGTAAGGCTTGGTTCTCTGGTCAAATAAGAACTGATAGAGAAGGAACGTCTACAGACAGTGTTGACCCGCTATTATACTTAAACGCTAAATCATCAAACACGACGATTGCAGGATTTGGACCAGGCATAGTATTTTCAGGAGACAGAAATGGTGATGGCGCCACACAGCAAATGGCACGGATTAATGCTGTCGCAGAAGTAAATAGTGGCACGAATCTATCATCAGGCCTTCAGTTTATGACAGCTACGTCTGGCGTTAATAGTAATAAGATGACTATTACGCATGATGGTAAGGTTCTGATAGGTAATACTAGTAATACCTATGCAAGAGCATTAGTGACTATACACGCAACTCCTGGTAACCCTGCAGATACAGGTACTAGCACGACTAATGTTGGTCTTAGAATTGGGACGAGCAGTGGCAATAGTCAGGTAATTGACTTTGGTGTGTATAATACTGCTCCGTATGGTTCTTGGATACAGGCTAGTAATTCTGGTGGTCTACAAGGTACAATGCCTATTCATCTAAATCCAAACGGTGGTCAAGTCAGTATTGGTCAGAAATCACCAGATGCTGATTTTCATGTTAATAAACCCAATACAACTACTACGAATACAGGGTTTGATGGTGCTACTTTACTTCTTACAGGAAGAGGCTGGGATACGAACTTAGGTGGATATAATCATGGTTGGAGAATTTCTACTCCTACTGTAGGGTATAGTTCCGGAACTGGTTCTTCAAATAGTAGTATGGTATTTCATCAGCTAGCCGCAGATGGAGGTAGCGGGTCTGCAAGCCCTGCTTATATAGAGCGACTCCGTATAAACCAAGAAGGACGAGTTGGTATTGCTACATCCACGCCTGCCGCTGTGGTAGAAATTCGTGGAGAGAATGAATCCCAAGATGCCACTGATTCAGATGATGCTACTGGGGCAGAAAGACCTATTACAATGATTAGAGGTGCCAACGGTGGATCTGCTCAAGAGTGGGTGCATTCAACTAAAGCTGTTGCGCCAGGAGTAGGAACACAAACTGCTATGATCTCATGGTACCGCTTTGATCTGCCAGGAGGTTGGTCAGGAACAGGTACTCCAGGAATGTTAGAAGTGACCAATCAGATAAGTGGTATGCACTCTGCTGGTAATGCGATTGATAGATTTATCGTTGTTCCCTCGAACGATCATGGTAGTATTCATCTTTATGGTGGTCTACAAGGTACACAAATATATAGAACTTTTGCCGCAAGAAACACCGCAGGCTCATACACAACTTCACTAAGCACAGTGTTCTATTACGGTAATCACACTGATCATGGTTACGCCAATGGATCTATATTCATGAAAGTTACTCACGCTTCAAGAGAACCTATATTCACAATGTATGCGAAGTACGTCGGCGGTACTGGAAGCAATAGAAACTACTACCAAAAATTACACTTCTTAGGAACAGAAGTAACGAATAACCACGCACCAAGTACTATTCATAGTTCGCCTATATCGGTAACTGATTCAGCAGGAGGAACAATATAATGAAAGCGTTTTTTATATATCAGAAATCAGATCGATTGATAACTGGACTACTTGCAGACACTACAGATGGTTTTATAGAAACAGATACACACGCTGTATCTACGAACAAATTAGATTGGACAAAAGTCGTTACTGTTAACGGTGAAGAGATAAGTGCCACATTTGAAGATGTAGAAAGCACTATAAACGAAGACTATAGCGTAGATTCTAACGGATTGGCAAGTGCCAGCTAAATCAGAATGACTCTATATAAATAACAGTAATGAATATAACGCTATTGGGGAGAGTGAACCTTGGCAACAACTAAAGCTTTTGAGTTAGCACAACTAAGTGCATTGACTGAGGTCGATGCATCTGGTAACGTGTCGGCAAGCACCAACAAGATTGCAAACGCTAGTGGCGACCTAACCCTCGATAGTGCGGCAGACATCATACTGAATGTAGATGGTGGCGATCTACGACTATATGACGATACAGTACAGTTCGGCAGAATAGCAAACGATAGCACAGATTTAGTTATAGAAGCCTATGTCGCTGACAGGTCCCTAATATTCAAGGGATTAGACGGCACAACTCCAATCACTGCACTTACAATCGACATGTCGGCATCTG
>Ga0070747_1000166_pt1 | contig 32667 bp, 36 predicted proteins | sample VirMetDEL_Mar_31_FD_77321 | JGI IMG/M metagenome (GOLD analysis project Ga0070747, IMG submission 77321) | Aqueous microbial communities from the Delaware River and Bay under freshwater to marine salinity gradient to study organic matter... | ecosystem: Environmental > Aquatic > Marine > Coastal... | reverse complement strand
GAAGTGATTTATAAGTTTGGTGGGGTAGAGAAAGATAATCCAAGATGTGTGTTGGTGATAGATACCATCAAGGATAAAAAATATTTAACTGGTAAATAGAAATTCCTGGGAGGAAATTATGGAGTTAGTGAAACAATTACAAGAGGATTTACAAGAAAGGAAAAAGGTTTGGTGGGAATGGAACAAAAAAAATCCTGATGTTTGGTTGAAGTTTGAGGAATATACCCTTGAAGCAATCAAGTCAGGTAGAAAAAACTACTCGCATTGGGCGATTATCAACAGGATTCGTTGGCATAGTGAGATAGAGACAAGCGGTGGAGAGTTTAAGATTAGTAATGACTACATCTGTTTCTACGCTAGGTTGTTTCATGCTCGTTATCCTGAGCATAAAGACTTCTTTAGACTAAAGCAGTTGAAAGAAGAAAAGATGATAGACGAATTACAGACCACCTTGGAACACAGGGACATTAGCTTTCTTCCTTAGTTCAGGCACGAAGGCTAGTCGTTGGTCTCTTTGCATTTCTAGTTCTCTAACTAAGTCAGATTTAACTACAACGGAGATATCATCCCTTCTCATAACGGCATCTCTTTTCTTTCTCCAGTTCTCTAGGTATCTCTCTAAGGCTCTTACTTGACCCTTAACATTCATTACACCTTGATAGTTGGCTCTATAAGTTGCCAGTTCATCAAATCGTTTGTCTTTCTTCAGGCTGTTCATGGTCTGTGTAACCTTATTTACTTCGCCTCTTAACTCATAAAACTGCTGTTGCAGTCCTCCCATTTTCTTAGTATCAACAAGTAGTCTTTTAAAGACTGGTAGTTGTGTAAAGTTAGTAGGATTATTAAAAGCGTTTTTAGGAATGTATGGGCTTCCTGTAGCTGTTCTAGTAATACTATCAGCAACAGATAAAGCATACCCTCCCAGAGTTCCTGTATAGCCTTTTAAGACATATTCTATCTTAATAGGTGATATGTTGAGGGCTTCGCCTATAAGCCTCGCTAACTCGTTTGTTTGTGGATTAGATTGATAGCCTCCTTGTTTACCTAATTTGTAGTAAGGAACTATCTCTGAGCCTGTAAAAGCACTTCTATTAGTGATAGCCTCGAACAAAGGTTTTACAGCTTGAATACTTATGTCTCCACCTATAACTGGTATCTTGGTAGATGTAGCTATTTGTCTTGTTATAGATTTCAATGGGTCTTTTTCTACTTGACCCCAAGCCATATCAATTACCCTCTCAGGTAAAGCTTTGAACAACATACCTACTTCAAAAGGTATAGGTATCTTGACTGTGTAATCCCAAGGTGTAGGTAATAACCAGTTGTCATCTCTTATTTCTCGTTTAGCTTCTTTGTAATCTTCAGTATCACTTACCAGTAAATAATATAATGCAGTTATTCCCATCAAGCTCAAACCTCTTAACAGGGCTGTTTTTGCAATTCTATTTCTTACATCTTGCATGCTTTCATTTTCTTGCAAACTTTCTGTAGCAGAATATTTACCAGAGAAAGACCTGTATAGAACATCAAGACCTTGTATTCTTGCATTTAAAAATGGTATTGATGCAGTAATAAGTTTGAAAGTTGGTGAGTTTCCTCTACGACCAAAGTTAATAATTTCTAAAGCCTGATAAGATGCTCTTGATTGAGCTTCGCCTTCAGTCTGTCCTTCTTTAATTGCATTTTTATAAACTGAATCATATACAGCTTTACGAGTTGCACCATCAGATTTAGTTGTTAATCCACCAAGTCCATCCCACATCTTGAAGAAAATATCTTCTGCGTTCATTCCGTTATTTGGTGAGAGTCCTTGTTGCCTTCTAGTTCTAGCCATGAATTGAACAATGTCACCTTCATCATTAGCAAAGTCATAACCACCTATGATTCCAAACTTTTCTAAGTCTTGCATATCGCCAAACATATTCTTAACTGAATCTACAATTGGTGTATAGCTATCTGAATCTATACCTAGTTCTACTCCTGATGTAACAGCAGAAGATAAGGTATCTCTAAGTATGTTTACAACAACAAATCCTGGGTCTCTTGTAACCATGTCTCTTAAGAAACCTGCTGGCATAGCAAAGAATTTGGTTAAGGCATCTGTTTTAATACCACCTACTGTTTGAACTGCATAATATATTTCTGGGTCTTCTAATAAAAAATGTTTTTTGTTGCCATCTTCAAACATAAATATTGTTTGTAATCCTGGTGTATCTTTAGCAGCAATTTCTCGAGCCATGCCCATTGTTTCCATGTCTCTTATTAATTTACTAACACCATCATTTTTCATAGATGCAGTAAGAATAGATAAAGAGTTTCTGGCTATAGCTTCTAATGGAGGCACAGTAATTTCTTTTTCTGAACCTTTCATTTTTATTGATAAAGGATTGTTAGGCAAGTAACCACCACCAATAGCAGGTGCTACTCTACCTTCGTCATCTATCATTTCTCTATAAAATGGGTAGTAAGATGAATGTTCTATCCATTGTTTAGCTTGTGCTTCACTCAATAAACCTTTAGTTCTTGCAAAACTAATTAATCCATTATTCCATTTTTGATAATTGTTATAGACTTCTACTACACTCTTGTAGTTATTTTCTATTTGTTTTATTTGTTCTAAATCTTTTAATGAAGGTGGTGTGTCTATTTCAACACCATTATCTTGTAATGTTTTTATTCTTTTAAGTTTAGAATACAGACCAAATACATATTCTAAATCTACTGTAGGGTCTGCATAAAGTGGTGCAGTAAACTGAACAAAGCCACCTTTACCTTTTTCTCCGTCAATAAATGGATTGTATTTAGTATCTATTTCTAATTGATTTACTACTGTTGAAGAATCAGTTCCTTTTATTTTTGCTGCAGGTATTCCTCTTGTAAGCATTTGTGCAAAGATACCTCTAGCTCTATCTGCCAATCTTATAGATGCTTCTGTTTGTGTTGTTATTAAACTGTTAGCAAGTCTAACTTCTTCTGCTGCTGATTCTGCTTCAGCTTGAGTCCATAGTTGTCCAGTTTTAGGATTTTTTCTTCCTGCTTGTAAATACCATTCTTTAGTTTGACCATCTATTATAGTTTTTGTTATAGGGTCTAAGCTATCAATAACAGCTTGCCTAAATCCATTAAATGATTTCTTTATATTAGTTATAGGGTCAGCAGCTATATCTATCAAACGCTCACCAGATGTAAGTGTTGAACTTCTATGTCCGCTTTGTGCAGCTTGTTGTGAAAATTCTGCAGGAACTTCCATGTTAAGTTCAGGAAGTTTAGGAGCAGGAGCAGATAAATCTTTAACAAAATCTTGTGCAGATTTTAAAGCTACATCAGAAGCATTTAAATTATAAGGAGGTATATCACCTCTAGGTGTTTTTTTACTAAGTTCTTCAGCACTTTCTACTGCTTGTTGTAATGAAGGAGTAGGATTTTCAGAACGCGAGTTAGGTTTAAACGCATTAAATAAATCTCTTTGTTCAGGTGGTAAGTTATTTAATTTATTTTGTAATGTTTGTATTTCAGTCTCAGTTTGTCTTATCTGACTATCGAGTTTATTTAGATTGGCATTGCTCATTGCACCGCCTTCTCTATTACGGACATTGTTTAAGTCATATAATCTACTTTCTAGTTCACGAATTTGTGTTTCTATAACTTGTTTTTGTGGCGGACCTCTACTGGTAAGAGGGTCTAGCTCTGATGCTCTAGCTCCTCTACTACCTCTTTCAAAATAACTACCAATTACTTTTGTACTGTCAGCATCAAGATTAAGCATACCGCTAGCTTGTTTTAAGAAAACAGATAAAGCTGTTCCTTGTTTTGCAGGTAATCCTAGTAACTGTCTAACATTATTTACAAAAGCATCCCATAAATTTTGACTGCCTTGTTGTTTATATTCAACACCTTCTAAAAATTCTTGAAACTTTCTATTAGTTAATCCAACTGCCAATAGTTCATCTACATTTTTTGTACCATATCTTACATAGTAATCTACTGAACCAGCTTTCTTAATTTCTTGATTAATTTTTTTGCGTAAATTTTCTAGTCTTTTGTAGTTATCAGCTAATTGTGCACCAGCATCTCCAAAGTAGAATGGATTTTCTGCTACATGAGTAGCACCTTGAGTTGCTGCATGTATAGCTTCATGCAACATAGTTTCAAAATTGACTCCGTTATAACCGCCATCTAAATTTGTAAGATAAACTCTAAAACTTGCACCTAGTTTAGGGTACATAGAAACGCCACCAAGACCTCTCCTTTTCTTTTTTATATATTGAATATCTTTGCGAAGGGCATCATTAGTTGTTTTTTGTGCAAGAAATGCTTCATCAGCTATAGTAAAATCAAAGTCTAGATTAAAACTAGATTGTAATTTCTTAAGTTGTTTAACTACACTTTTAGCTATTACTTCATAATCTTTGCTAGGTGCATTTCTTATAAACCATTCCATAGCACCTATAAGACCTTTGTCTTTAGTGCCATCTATAATAGCTCCAGCATCTTCTAGGTATTCTTCTTCACTTAATTTTTTAGCATCATATTGACCTTTTCTTTTACCAGCCGTAGTAGTTCTACTTCCTTTAGGCGGACCAATAATTTTTCCTTTAATAGGTTCATTCTTAGAAGGTATAAAGTCTGTAGTTTCTGTACCTGTACCAAATGTTGCACCAGCAATATCAAATTCTTCTATTTCTTCTATAGATACTTCTGTTTCTTCTTCAGTAGTTTGAGTTACAGTCTCATCTATTTCAGATATAGGTGCTAACTCTGCTGTTATTGGCAGTCTATCTAACTCTCGCAAGGTTCTTATATCACCTCTACTTCTACTACCAATCTTGCCAGACTCTATGTCATTAAATATATCTGATGATTTTTTGTAACCAGAAGAACGCATAGCTGTTCCCATGCTTTTAAAAAAGTTTAAGAACTTACCAAATATACCTTTAGCTTTTGATGGCATGTCAGGCTTTATATTTCTTGATTTGTATAAATCTGCTATAGCACTTTCTATATATAGCTCATCTACATAATCAACACCTCTACCTTCTGATGTAAGCTGTTCTGCCTTAGAAGCATTGATAGCTTTACTTCTTTCATAAAAAGTTCTGCCTTTGTAGTTTTCATCAAATGCAGCAGGAACTTTTCTACTTCTTACTTGATTCTTAAGATAGTTGTATTCTTTTTCGTTGATTAAATCTTTAGCACGAAACGCATGTATAACTTGTGCATCTATAATAGAGTCTAGTCTTTCTTGTATTTCTATATCTGTGGCTGTACCTTCAGGATTTACAGCATTTAGAGATAAAAATATGGTATCAGTATTGAGGTCATATTGTGCTGTTGTTTGTTCTTGTCTGGTTTGTGTAGGGTCAAATACTATTTCACCTCTTTGACCAGCAACTAAATTTTCTGAAGATAGTATGTCATCACTAACAATAACACCTGTTTCTCTAAGTCCTATTTTGTTTAATCTTTTCTTAAGCTCTGTAGCAAACTTATTAGTTCTACCTTCTTCTATAACTTCATTAAAGTTTATAATCTTAGGTTCTATTTCAGCAGGTGGTAATACTTTTTCTTGTCGTACACGCTCAGATTCTATTAACTGGTTAATAGTTTCTTCAGGTAATTTATTTTCTGAAGTCAGTCTAGCTCCAAATTCTTCTGGTGTTTCACCAAATGCTTCTGCTTTTCTAGCTATATCAAACTCAAAGTTATCTCTAATTCTTAGGGTTGTAGGTTTACTTCCTTCAGGTGTTTCTGCTCTACCACTTTTTCTTAAGTCAGAACCAAAAGTTGTAAGTTGTTCATCTAAGATAAATGGATTAAGTTCTATTTCTTGGTCTAATGTACTTGTTTGTCTTGTTTCTGGTGTTCCGTAATATTGTGTTTGTCTGCCTGTAAATCTATCTTTTAAATATGTTTGTATATCATCATATGTAAAAGTTTTTTTACCTACACCACCAACAAAGTCAGCCATATCTTGTGCTGTATATTCTCTAACCCTAAAGTCAGGTAGAGGTGTTACTGTATTAAACTTAGGTAATGAATGTATCCTAGCCAATAATAATTCTCTTTGACCACGACTCATTCCTTTAAAGTTTGTTGCACCAGTAACCATTGTATTGAACCTATCAAAAGCAACGCTATTAACATCTAAGTCTATATTTTTAGATGCAGCTAATTCTTTTAAGTATTTTGGTGTAATGTCTAATTGTTCTTTGTCTGCACGAATAGAAGGCTCGCCTGCATTTTCAGATTGTGTGAATACTGTTTTTGATAAGTCTGCAGTAAGGTCATTAAATGCTTTTGCAGATAAAAACTTTTTAGCTTCAGCCATTGTATAGGTTGTTTTAAATGGTTGATTACGAGTTTTTTCTACATAGTCTTTTACTTCGGCTAGGCTTTCTTGATTGCCAGATGTATCAATTCTTTTCTTTTGTTTTGCACCTTTATATTTAGGGTCAAAGTTAAGAATAGTTTGTAAATTAACTTCTGTATTGTTTGGGTCAAGCACAGTTGCACCAATCTTCTGAGCCGTATCACTTTCGCTTAAGCCCATGCTGTATAAATCATTGTCTAATCTAGACTTTAATTTATCTCGTTCGTATTGGTTTTGTTGTTTGTCTCTAAGAACTAGAGCTTCTGTTTCGGTAGGTGCTGATGCAATAACAGGATTTTCTGTTGCTTGTGTATCAACGACTCCATAAGAGCCATCAGCAAGTTGTGTGATTTGTAATTGTGGTTCTGTTCCTGAAATTCCAGGCACAGGTATGTCTGGCTTAGTTACTGTTGTAGGTTGTTGATATTCGGCAACTTCTCCTTGGTTTATAGCTCGTTCAAGTTTACTTTGTTCTTGTAGATATAGTTTGTTTTGTCTGCTTTTACTTTCTCTATCTTTAAGATGAGCAGAACCAACGCCTCGTTTATTACCTAAACTATTAAATAATAAATCGGCACTAGCACCAATAATGCCACCAATAGTAAATTCATCAAATAAACTTTCTCCTATTGGCAACTCATCGCTGTATAAACCTCTAGCAGTTAAGTCTTGTGCAAGACTAGCAAAGACTTCTTGACCACCTTCTAATGCTCCTGATTGAGCAGCAGATTTAAGTTTATTAATTATTTCGTCTTTTGTTCCTTTGTCTCTTATCTTACGAGTCTTTTTAAGTATGTTTGCAATAGGTGCAATTTCAGTAAGACCTATAACTCCACCAGTAAGAGTAGCAAATGTTTCAGATACTGGACCAACTTCTTCGCCCATCTCTCTAGCCATTTGTATTCTATCTACTTGTTGAGCCATACCGCTAGGCACAGCTAAAGCCGCAGGTAATCCATACATACCTGCTGATTGACTTATAACACCTCTGTTAGCTAATGCTCTACCTGCTAAACCAGCACCAAAGAAAGGTATAAAAGAACCAACACCTTCTGCTAGTTTAGTACCATATGTGTCTCTAAACTCTGGAGCAGAAGCTAAATCTGATTCTGTTCTTATGTAATCTTTATATCCTTGTAAACCTTTAACAACTTTACTGTCATCACCTATATCAAATAATCCAGCTATACCTAAAGGAACATCTGCTGCTAAACTTACAGCTCCTCTGGCTATAGATTTAGGTATATCTTTGACACGACCTAATACAGTAGTTTCATTTATATCAATGCCATAAGCAGCCTTAACATCTTCTGCTATCTGTGCTCTTTTGGTGGGGTCTAAATCATCTGGAACATTTAGAGTTTGACCATTTTCTAATTGATACTTAGCCATTATTTATCCTTTAGGTAACAGATATACCGCTTGCTTTCATTCTTTGGTCTCTAGTTGTTGCAGCATCTGCCGAAGCGTAACCTTGCATTTCTGCTAATTGATTACTTAATGAATCTATGTATACAAGCACTTGTGCTGCTTTTTCTAAACTTGCAGCATCACCAGCTTTTTGTAAGTCACTATAGTATTTAGTATAAGCTTCAAGCTCACTTCTTAATTGTTTAGCAGGTAAAGCTAAAGTTTCAGCTTGCAGTTTACCTGTTTGTGCTTCGTAATAAGCTTTTTGTGCACCAGCCATACCTTCGGCTGCATCTCTAGTTTGCATATTGCTAGCTATACCAGTAATGCCTTTACCTAAATCAGTTAGGTTTTGTGAACCTAATATAACACCACCTAATTGAGCCATATCAAGACCAGCCCTTCTTCTTTCTGCTTTATCTTTAGCATTTACATAATCAGAAAGTGATGTAATATTACCTTCAGCAGCTTTATCTCTAGCAGCTTGTATATCAGCTAATCTTTTTTCTTCTGCTTCTCTTATTAATCTAGATTCTTTTTCTGCATCTGTTTCTTGTTTTTGAACATCAGCATTACTAGGACTTGTTAAATAATCATATCCTTCTTTACCAGCATAAATACTAGTACCTGTAGCTGTTGTTCTTAACGGAGAATATACTCTACCTGCTACATTTACTGCTTGTGCTGCATCATCAGTTAAACCTAAAGATTTAGCTGCACCGCCAAGAGGTTGATTTGTATTTACTCTTGTTGCTGTTTTTGAAACAGTTCCAGGTTTAGTTACAGCTTTTACTGGTGCATTTTTTAAGAATGTTCCTGCTTGTTTTGCTTTCTTAGCATAATCAATACCTTTTAAACCTTTATAAGCTAAACCTGCACCTCTTATGGCTGCACTTGCACCCCATCCTATTCCAGGAATAAACATAAGACCTGTAGCTGCAGCTTCAACAGGATTTTTTGTTGCCCAGTTTGCAACATCACTACCTATTTTAAAAACATTTTCTCCAAACTTTGATATACGAGATTGTTCTGGATTGACAAAAGATTCTTCTAGTGCACCACCATTAGCATAAGCTGTTAATCCACCACTTGCTGCCATTTGCATGGGAGCAGAGGCAGGCATACCACTAGACTCTGGTGAGAAAACATCAGTTGGAGCTGACCCAGATGGTATACCTGCTTGCAAACCTTTAGGCTGAACAAACTCATTTACAACTTCTTCAGCTACTGTACTAGTAGGCTGTGGCTTCATTGCAGCATAAGCTTTATCATTCTGTGTTCTTCTTTGTATTTCTGCTAATACAAGATAAGGGGGATAAGATGTGTTTGGGTCTTGAGACATTTGTGCTAATTGCTCTTTAGGCACAAATTCTAAGTCACTAGCTAATTGTACTAAATTCATATTATCCTCCTGCTCCTCTGTATAAACCTAGACCACTTAGTCCTGCACCTACTGCAGTTTGGAATAATCCTGGTTGTTGTTGGAATGTACTTCTCATTTGTGTTGGAGTTACTGGAACACCTCTTAATACTCCACCAAAGTCACTAAGCTGTTGTTTAGCGTAATTTTGTTGTCTTAAGAAGTCTTCATAACCTAAGTCCATACTTGCTTGTGACAGAGCACGCTGTTGAGAACCAATGCCTTGTAAAGCATTAATTCTAGATAGGGCATCCTGTTGTTGTGCAGAGCCTATTCCTTGTAGTCCTTCTGCAGCAGCTAAGTTATAACGACTAGATAAATCAAATCCACTTTGTCTAAACTTCTCTTGTGCTTGTTTAGCAGCTTCATTCTGTTGTGCTGCTGTTAATCCAAGCTTGGCTGCTTGTTGTCTTGCAGCTTCTCCAGCTTGATAACCTTGTATACCTTGAGCACCTTGTTGTTGCAATGCAGATTGTTGTGCTCTGAAAGCATCCAATCCTTGTGCACCTTGTTGCTGTAAAGCTTGTTGATTCATTTGGAATCCAGACTGACTAAATTTTTCACTAGCTTGTTTTGCAGCTTCTTCTTGTTGTTGAGCACTTAATCCTAAATCTGCAGCTCTTTGTCTAGCTGATTCTCCAGCAGTATATGCAGCTTGACTAAATGATTCTTTTTGCTGTCTTGATTGTTCAGCTTGTTGAAATGCTGCTTGAGATAATTGTTCTTGTGTTTGTTTTGCACCTTCTCCAACACCAAATCTTTCTAATCCTAATTTAGCTGCTTGCTGTCTTGCTCCTTCTTCAGCACCAAATCTTTGTAGTCCAAATTGTGCTGCACCTAATCCACCAGCTCTTTCTCTTTCAAGTTGTTGCTGTGCTGATTCAAATGCTGACTGACTACCTCTTGCTTGTATATCTCCTAGTTGTTGACCAAGATTACGCTCTCTTTCTGCTTGGACAATAGCTTCACGATATCCACCAAGACCACCAGACATTGTTGCTGAGTCTCCTATACCTTTACCTGATATTTCAGATTGTCTTCTTGCTTCACGCTTTTCTATGTCAGTAACATTTTGTTGATAAGGAGACATAAACCTTTGTAAGTTATCTTCATAACTCAATGGTGTATAAGCATCTCCCATAGAACCTGCTTGATAGGTGGGAGCATCTAGTGTTCCTGCTTCATATGTAGACTGTCTAATAGTTGGGTCATAACCAGATGTTATATCTCTAGCTTGATATCCTGAATCAAATTGACCTGCTTGATAAGAAGGAGCATATTGACTTGCTTGATAAGTTGGTCCTACTTGACCAGCTTGATAGGTGTCACCCATTTGTTGTGGCTGATAACCTGACTGAACTTGTCCTGCTCCGTATTCGCCACCTATAGTTCCTTGTTGATTAAATCTAGTTTGTGCATCTGTATAAGCTTGAGGAGTACCTGCAGTAGCAAAACCTCTAGTCATTGCTTGAGATGTTAATTCATCAGGAGAAAAATAAGCTAATCTTTGACCTCCATATGGGTCATAGCCTTGTAAACTTTCTGCTTCACCTCTTTGTAGTAGTCGCTTAAAATACGGCTCTACATAATCTGGTAAATCAGTATTAGTAACAGTTGTTTCTGTTGGTGCGGAGCTACCGCCTCCTTTGTAATATCTCATTATTCTGCATCCTTAAAGTTATATTCATAGAAAGTTGCTGGTTTCTTCCAGCCTTTTCTATTCTTTACCCAATTCCATTGTCCGTGTCTTCCCATGCCTTCAATACCATTACACTCGCTTTCTCTAGCAAATCTAGTAATAACATCCAATCCTATCTCTACCCAGTTTTGCATATTGTTTCCAGAAGTATGCTCAAGGTTTAACATTTTTTTACCTGTAGGATAAGTATTAAACATAGTTATTAATACGCCAGATATTTCTAAACTTTCTTTTTCAAAAATAATCCATAAATGGCATCTGTTATTTAAACAGTCATAAAATATATCTTCTACTCTTATTCTATCACCTGAACGACTAGCAGACTTCTTTAAATACTTTTCACATTTATCCCAAACTAATGATAATTTATCTGAAGTTACTAAAGATAAACTATATTCTTCTGTTTTAGTTTCTGGTTCTTTTATTGCTACTTGATTCATGCTGGTAACATTCCTCCAGCGTTAGCTAGTCTTGGTGCTTGTTTGGTAGTTCCTGTTTTTTCCCTTCTTACTCTATCCATCATTGCATAAAGTTCTTTAGAGCCAGCATCTGAACTGCCATCTCCTAACATTGAAACTACATCAGCAGGAACAATAAACTCATCTTGTGATACGGCTATTCTTTCTTGATTGCCAATACGACCAAATAAGTCATCATCCATTCCGCCATTACCATCGCCTTGTATCTGTCCTTCTGTTTGTGCATTAGGAACTAAGCTTTGCAATATTTGTTCTCTTAATTGCATGAAAGCTTCATTACCATATTTTTCTACAAAAGCATTAAGAGCATCGCTATTATCAGATGTTCCTAATATAAATTCAGTTACTTCAGCAATAAGAGGGTCAGTCATACCGCCTTCTTCATATCCCATTGCATCTACAACTTGTGGTGCTACTTTATTTAAAGCTTCTAAACCTTTATTAGGAAGCGTATCTCCACCTTCTGCTCTACCTCTTATACCTGCCATTCTAGTTCTAGGTAATCCCATATTAACTGATGGTGCAGGCATTAATTGCTGTATTACTTCTGGTGGTAATTGTTGCAGAACTTCTGGAGCTAATTGTGGTATTGGCTGAGGCATAGGTTGAGCCATTTGTGGTGGTTGCATTATAGGCTGCGGTACATTAGGAGGTGTAATTCCTATACTGTCTATAAAATCTCTTTCATCAATTGAAGATATAGGTGCAGGCATTGGCTGTTGCATTACAGGTTGAGGCATAGATACTGGAGGCACAAATGGAACGGATGTTTCATTAGGCATACGAGGTATTATTTGTGCTTCAGGCATAGGCATAGGCATAGGTTGTTTCATTACTGGTGGCATTAAAGGTGCTACAGGTTCTTGCATTGCTGGAGGTGCTACAGGCATAGGTTGAGCCATAATCGGAGCAGGAGGTCTACCTATAGTTTGTTCAAAATCTCTTTCATCAAAATCGCTATTATTGCCTATTCTATCTATAGACATAAAATCATCTATAGGAGGTGCTGTTGGTAACATAGGTGCTGTTGGATTTAATCCACCAAATAAACCACCTAGTCCTCCACCACTTTCATCAAAAGTTGCAGAACCACCTGGGAACATCATTTCATCTGGTCTTTGTATAGAAAAATCACTTCCATTAGAAATTGTATAATCTACTGGAACATCAACAGGTGGTCTAATCATAAAGTCTTGACCTACTCCTGTGTCTATTTCTTCTTGTACACCTGGATTAAACTGTGAAAAATCTATTCCACTAAAATCCATATCGCCTATTCCTGGAAGGTTAATTGGAAAATCTCCAATAGCTTCTATAGGAGGAAATTTAAATCCAGGAGGAAATTTAATTGGTGGAAAATCAATAGGTGGATAATCAATAGGTGGTCCATCTATTGGTGGTGGTGGTGGTGGTGGTCCGTCTATTGGTGGTGTAACTGGTGGTGGTGGTGCAGCATTAGTAAATTGCAATCCTTCTGGTGCTTGCCCTGAATAAGCTGCGTATGGGTCAATAGAAGTTGTTGGTGCAATAGACGCTTGCATACCTCCAAAGCCTCCTTTAGAGCCTTCATAAGTATCAATACCTCCTACAGGTCTACTTCTTAAATTACTAGCAGGAGCACTTACAGTAGCTGGATTAAAATACATTGTTTCTGGTGCAAAACCAGCCATAAAGTCTGGATTTACTTGATAAGCTGTTCTATCAGGTGCATATATTTGTGGTAGGTCTCCACCAGTATAGCCACCAGCATTACCGCCACCATAGCCACCAGCAGCATTAAATCTACTCATAGGGTCGCTATAATTAGCACCACCAGAATAATCATTTATATAAATATCTTCTATAGGATAATTTTCACCTGTTTGCCCACCTGCATCAAATCCTATTATTCCACCTGCTGCAGAATAAAGAATCGGCTCTGGTGTATTTCTATACATTTCTTCTTTGTCTTCGTTGTATCTTCTTAATCTATCCGCTTCTTGTTGAGCAAATAGTTCTTGTGATTCCATAATAGAAGTACCACCCATGCCTATTCCTGCTGGGATATAAGCACCAGGTTGACTTAATCCTTCTACTAAATTACCTACTCCTGAACCAAATTGATTGCCTACTGCATCAGCACCAGCATTAGTAAAAGTATTAGCTCCTACTGCTTGTCCAAATCCTTGTTCTGCTAATGGATTAACTACTGAAGCACCTACTGTTGGACTTCCAAATGCAGCTTGTAGATTTTGTACACCTGTAGAAGATGCTGCAGTTTTTGCTGCTTCTGCACCTGCTTGTTGAGTTGCTTGATTAATTGCATTGATACCAGCTTCAGTTCCCATTTCTCCTGCTGTTGTTACTGCAGATGTTGCTACATCAGTACCAGCTTGTGCACCTGCTGCACCTGCTGCACCTTGTAATGCAGAACCTACTCCATAACCAGTTAAACCAGCTAACAAACCTTTTTTAAGGTCTCCTGTTACTGCATATTGTGCAACTCCTGAACCTATAGCTCCTGCTGCTAAAGAAGATAAACCGCCTACTCCTGTTAATAAACTACCACCTAATAAAGAACCTGCAAGAGGTGCTAAGAAAGGTAAGAAAGCTTCAGGCTGTCCTGTTTCTGGATTTACAGTTATAGGCATTGCTTGTGCTAAACCTTTAACTTCTGCAGGATTAACATGCAATAGCATAGAATCGCCATAACGACCTTGTGCTGCTACATTTTTAGTTTGTTGTTGAATATTCATAATTATCTATCCTCTGTTGTTTCGCATCCAAACATATTAAAACTCATATCTACTGCACTTGTATAAACTTTTACAACATCTGTTTGGTTTAATGTTATACCTAAAACGATTGCTAAGGAATCATTAGCTGCAACTGATTTGCCGTAATATAAATATTGTTTATCGTCAGCACCAGCACCAGCTACATGAATACTTAGTCTAAAAGTGATAGCAGAACCTGTGCGATTTGCTGCCACAATAGAACTAACAGTTGTTTGTGTCATATCGGGTACTGTATAAAGAACAGTAACTGTTGTTGCTGCTGGGTCTACTTGACCTAATACTTTAAGATTATCAGCCATGTTTCATTCCCATTAATAAAAATTGATGTCTTTTAGATGCCTTGCTTGTTACTGTTGATTGCATCCTTTGTACTGTAATAATTTTAACATTTAAATCTTCGATAGCTGTTTCAATAGTTCTTCTAGTTAAAGCTTCATTATTAGAATCATATTCTATATTTGGTAATGGTAATGCTATCGTTTTAATATCAGCCATTATCTTTTACCATCTGGTCTAATATCTAATCTTAAATCTCCAACTCTCCATCCATAATCACTAGCATCACTTGATATTCTTAATGCAGCTTGTCTGCTTCTAGCTCTAGTATTTTCAAAAGTAGATTGCGGAGTTACATTAATTGTTTGTAAAGTTGATAAATCTTGTAATGGATAATCTCTACCTTTGATAGTAAAAGTAACTGTATCTGAAGTAGTTTGTTGGTCTCTAAATTCTACATCTGGTATAAGTTTAGATATAAATGTAAATCTATCTCCGTCTGGAGCTAAATCAAAATCACTTGATTCTATAAAGGCAGAAAAAGAATTGTCTCCATCACCATGACCAATTTCGTGACTGTAAATATAATTAATATTTGTATCATCATTCTTACTAGCTGCTAAAGGATTTTCAAATATAGATGCTTCATCCCAAGCTGTTCTTACAAAGTTATCTGCAGTTGTTCCTATAGACCATGTGCCTTCTAAATAATTATATAAAACATATTTGTCTATTTCTGTATTAGTGCCAGAAGGATAGAAAAACATTACTTCATTTACGCCTTCATTGGCTGCTGCAAATACTTTATATGCTTGGTCTTGGTTTAAATCAGACAATACATAATCTAATACTGTGCAAGGTAATCTTTGTGTAGAACCTGAATAGACATGAAATCCACTTCTATCCATAAAATAAACTCTGTTGTTAGCACTAACTGCTGCATTAGGAGATATTAAAGATGGACCTTCTGCTACTTCTGTAAATGAAAATATAAATGGTTCTCCAACAAAACGCATAGAAACTATACCTGTATCTGTCCATATAAGTATTTCTTGTCTTGTTCTCAAAGCACCAATAATAATAGAGCCTTGTGATAATTGAACACCACCAGCTTGGTTTGTTGCTGTAGGAGTCCAGTCAACAGCACTCTCTCTATCTGAAAATCTTACTAACAAAGGGTCAAGTACAGAAGAACCTATTGGATTACAGCCAAAAGCTATAACATGCTTGTCTACATCAGACATCATTATTTGCAATACTTTTGTAGGCACATCGCTAGCACCTGATTCTGCAGATAATAAAGTTGCTCTAGTTGTTACTCCTTCAGATTTATCCCAAAAATATATTTGGTCTGCTCTAGGAGCTGCTATCAAATCATCTCCAAAATTATCTATAGACCATAATCTTAATTGGTTTGTAGATGTAAGGTCTCCTGCTGAACCGAATGTTCCTGCACCCCATGTATTTACACCCCAACCAGTACCTCTAACATAAACATCTAGACCTGTATTAATTTGGTAAACGCCATCAATACCAGAACCACCATTTCCTGTATCACTACTGTTAGCTGCAACAGCATCTCCATTAGAATCTTTTGCAATAAAAGTATATGTATCAGTACCTGTAACTGCTTCTATTTGATATTCTTGATTAAGTACATCAGCAGTAATTACACCGCCTAAACTAACTGCACCAGCAATAGTAACAAAATCTCCTGTTACTGCTCCGTGGTCATCATCTGTAGCTGTAATTGTGCTAGAGCCATTAGTAGCTGCAAAAACAATTCCATTAGTAGTTGTGGCTCTTATAGGAGTAATATCATAAAAAACATTACCGCTTAAATTGTAAAGTTTTTGATTAGTACCTATACCTATAAAAGAGTCACCACCAGCAGCTTTATATGGGTACATCTTTCTAGCTGTTCCTATAAATCCACTCTCGCTGTATTTTGTCCAACCGCCTATTCTTTCAGGTTTACCTTTACGAAATCTAACTTTATCCGCATCAAACCAACCACCTTCGTTACTATAATTAGTACCTTCTTTGTTTATTCCTGGTTTGAATACATATTTAGATAGAGGCATGGGTTACACCTCGTACCATTCTTTACCTTCAAACAATAAAGCTTCTGCTTCCCTTCTTCTAACCAATCCATCCAATACAATTTTTTTACCATCAACTGTTGCTTTGTTCCATTTTTTCATTTGATAAGGAACATCTTCGTATAACATTTCATTAAGAACTCTGAGCATTGAAGACGCATTTAAATTTCCGCCACCTAGATTAAATGTCCATGAAACTAAAGCATCAAACTGATTTTGATGTAATGGAACTGTTACAGCTTTATCTACTATTTCTTCAAATACAGATATATCTTCTTCTAATAGTTTATCTGCTTGTTGTTGTGTAACCAAATCACCTTCTTTAACATCTGCAGTATGTCCATAACCTATTGTCCAAACATTTGCTGCACATTTGTATGCGTTATATTCGCATCCTTCAAATTTTTTAATTAACGATAAACCTTCTTGTGATATGTTCATTTTTTTATTCCTCAGTTTTTGTAGTAACTGTTCTATAATAGACAACAACTTCTTTAAGTTCATTTATATACCTCTTTAACTCTTGCATATTATATGCCATAAGTTCGTAATCAGGCACAGACATAGCTAAGAATACCACCTGACCTTGTTCTTTCTCAACTCTGATTAAAAACTCATCTAAATTTTTATCTGAAACAACATACCAATAAGGTTCTTTTAAATCTATTTGTCTTGGTAATATAGGTTGTACTATAGTTCTTTCTATAGGTTTAGAAATAACCTCTATCTGTTTACTTGGTATTAGGCTGCAACTGCAAGCCATCATCAAGACTGTCAATGTTACGACTATCTTCTTCGATGCTATCAAATACATTTTTTGTTCCTTTGTTTACTCTAGGCTCTATAAGTCCAGGTTTTGCTGCTGCTAATCTACTTAAATCATGTCTTTTAAATATATCAAGATACCGATTCATTTCTAATTCTATTTCTTGATTGCGTGATTGTATAACTAATAAGCCTTGTGTCTGTGTAGCAAAGTCATTCTGCAATGATTCTATTGCTAACTTTTGTTCTTGGTCTCTTAATTCAAAAGCTTGATTTAAAGCAGATAATTTAGAATTTTGATTCCATAATAATAGTGTTGATAAAACCAACATTATTATAATTCCTATTAATATTTTACTCATAAGTATATATTTCCAATGCTTTAGTTTTACCTTTTACTTTAATAGATTCAAGTTTTTTAAGATGATATCCGCATAAACTTTCAGTAGATTCTCCAATTAATAAATCTACATTTCTTTCTTTTGTAGCACTTTCTAATCTAGCTGCAGTATTAACAGCATCCCCAATAGCAGTATAATCAAATCTAGATTCTGAACCCATATTTCCAATTACTGCATCTCCTGTATTTATTCCTATTCCTATAGCTATAGGTGGCAATCCTTCTGCCTGTAGTTCTACATTCAAAGTAGACATATTTTTTATAATATCTAAAGCACATTCAAATGCTATTTTTGGATGATTAAGTAAATCTAAAGGTGCATTAAATATAGCCATCATTGCATCACCTATATATTTATCTACCATTCCACCATGCTTTTGTACTGCTGACTGTTGTGCAGTTAAAGCTTTGTTCATTATATAAGTTACTTTTTCTGGTTCGAGAGTTTCCGACATAGAGGTGAATCCCCTAACATCAGTAAATAAGAAGGTAGCATATCGTTTTTCTCCGCCTAGTTTTAATAATTCAGGATTCTTTTGTAATTGTTTTACTTGTCTTGGGTCAAGGTAGTGTTCAAATTGTTTTTTTATTTGTTGTCTTAATTTATATTGTTCTCTAAATCTAAGATAAAAAGCTGTAGAAGCTGTTATAAATTGTGATATTAAAGCCCAAGTTACATCTATAAGAATACCTTTTTGTATTAAATAATAACCGCTAAATGCCGTTATAAAAAATAATATACTAGTAAATAGTATTCCTGTAGTTATTCCTAAAATATTTATTAACATCCAGGCTAACAAAACTGTTGTTGCTAAGATTAATATTTCTACAGCTAAAGCCCAGTCAGGAATATAAGGACTATCTTGTATTAATAAAGATTCTGCTAAAGCAGCTTGTATTTTATGTGGTTCTAATAATCCAACTGGCGTTGCAATTTGTGGCATTACTCCGTTAGCTGTAACTCCTACAAATACATATTTATTAGCAACATCCATTTCTTGTAAATTTGTTTGTGGTGTTTCTATCCAACTAATCCATTTACGACCTAAGCTATCTGTTTTAACTGGTGGTATTCCTCGTATTGATATCTCTTGAATACCATTATCATTTGTAGTGATAATGTAAGTTTTTGCTCCTGTTAATCCTTTTAATACTTGTGTACCAAAAGAAGCTATCCATCCATCAGGAGTTCTTACTAATAAAGGTATGCGTCTAACAAGTTGGTCAACTTCGGTGGGAGCAATGGCTAATCCCTGTAATGTATTATTTGCTAGAGTGTTCAGGTTTTCCTTGACTCCCTCAGATACTATACCACCAATATTGTTACCTTTAATAACTGTGCCTGTAGTTTGAGGGAAGTTACCTTTACCATCTTCAAACATAGCAATAACAGAATTTCCATATTTTAATGAATTAGCAAAGTATTCATCTCCACCTAATCTATCTGCTTGTGGAAAAGATATAACCCATCCAACTCCTAAAGCACCTTTATCTATTAAAGTATTATGTATTTCTCCTAGTCTTTTTCTAGGAAAAGGATAACCGCCTTCTTTCTCTACATCATCTTCTGTTATGTTTAGAATAACAAAGTTACCTGAAGTTTCTTGTTGTTTAACAAAAGAATCAAATGTTTTTAGTTTTAATATTTCTGTTGGTGTTGATTGATATAACATCGGCAACATTAACATTATAAGTATTATGAATATTAGTTTCTTCATTAATCACTCTGAGTTATAGTTATGACAGAATCACTTCCACCATTTACTTTTACTATATTAGATATTCCATCTTGTATAAAAATAACTGTATAAGAATTACTTCCATCTAAATCTAGTCTTGCTGACTCATTAACGCTTCTTCTTAAACTAATTACATTACCTGTTATTAAAGTTGTAATTTGTGTATCAGGGTCTTTACCTAATAAAGTTCCTGAAATTTGTGTACTAGTTGCTTGTGCTAAAGCATCTTCATCATCAGATATTGCTAAGGCATCTAATACATTTAATAAATCTTCTAAGTAATTAACATCTAAATAATTTATATCTAATTCAGTATATTCTAACTCATCTTTACCTAAGTAATCTTCTGCAAGATAATCTATGTCTAAGTCATTAAAATCTAATATATTTTCTCGCTTAGATGTAATTTCTTCTTGTATAACAATTTCTTCTTTAGGCGGTGTAACAATAAGCATGTTATCAATAAGGTCTAATGTTAAATCTAATATAACTGGCTTACTTGGTTTAGATTCAAATACGCTTACTGTAGTCGCTTGATAAGGTTTATTTAATAAAACACTACCCATTGCAGTAACTACTTCTATCTCTCCACTAGAAAGCCCTAGAGCGTCTGGTAGAAGTATTATAAGGCTACGACCTAGTTCATCTACTGTAGCTGTAAAATCAGTACCTCTTATTGCAATATTTGCAGTAGGTGTTTTGAGAGATATGTTTTGTTTATCTATACGATTTAAATTGCCAGTAATAAATCTTGCTGTTCCTAAACCAAATGTAAGAGCCATTTTAGCTTTTGATGGGTCAGGGTCATAGATATATTCATCTATAAGAAGCTGTGAATGTTCTGTCAAGCTTACTTTACTATCATCTAAAAAAGTAATAGCCATTCTTCCATTGGTGGTGATAGCTTCATCATTGCTTTGTATAGCAAATTTTAATTCAGCATCTAATGGCTCATCTCTTAGTATTTGAGCAGAACCATTTAGTTCGGATATATCTCCAATATTAACAGCTTGTGCTTGTACCTTGGTCGTTTTGAATGACACAAACAGTAGAAGAAGCGTTGCCACCAATTGATATGATTTTAAGCCAGTCATTGTCTTGTGTACTCAGTTGTTGAATATTGAATGTTCTTTGTCCGCCTGTATGGTCTAGCCAAAAGTAACCTCCTGCTGAAGCAGTAACACCTGCACCAGTATAATTAACTGTGTTGTCTGAACCATCTATGTCCATATAGTTTGTTGCTCCATCTATATTAATATTAGAAGTAACTGTGTTGTTAGAACCTTGAATAATCCAGTCTAAATTAAGAGATGCTGCTAGTGCAGAAGTTCCTTGATTAAGAGTAAATGTATTACTAGCACCAGTAACTGCTATGTTTTGGTCAGAACCATCTGAACTATATGTATTAGTTGGGTCAACTTGAATAGTAAAAGTATTGGTTGAGCCAGTAAAGTTATATAAACCTGTAAAGTTATCAGCATATATATCACCAAGAAATTTGTTAGTTGCACCAATCATATTAATATCTAGTGTCATAGTATTACCATCTAAATCAAAAGGTGTAACACTTCCTGCTGTAGAATTTAAACCACCAATAATATTAGATATACCTAGTTGTTCTAAGTCTATATTAGCACCAGTACCAGACTGGTCTACATATATTTCGTTATCAGCCGCGTACATTGTCGATACACTCAGCATCGCAATCAGGCTCATTAATTTTAATTTCTTCATGTTTCCAAAAACTCCTGTCATAACCGACATTTATTAATTCTAATACAGCACTTTCTATTGCCTTCATAAGTGCTAAGGTTGTTGATTCATTACGAGAATTACCTAGTTCTATTTCTACTAATTCAGTTCCCATCTCAATGAATCTAAAGACATCTTCTGATTTGCCATAACTAAATATAGTTTTTTCAGTCATGACTTCTATAAGTATCTCGCCTGTGGCTACTGATACCATGCGTAAAGTTACTGTAACGCTATCTTCTCTATACTGGATAGTAGAACCAATACCTAAGTATCTAGCTCCAATACCTCCTGTTTCAAGATTGCTTTCATAAGCAATAACAGCACCTTCGATTAAAACTCCTGCAAACAATAAAGGTCTTAAAGCTTTCTTTTGTTCATCATCTTTTGCAACTTGTTCTCTTGCAGACCTTATTAGTTGTCTTTCTTTTGTAAGATTATCTAAACCTACTCTTTCTACAACAACAAAAAAATCACCATTACCTGCGTGTTTTAATGCTCTTATTAATAAAGAACTTGGTTGTTGTGTAATAGCTGTGCTAAATAAAGCAAATTCACTATTGCTTTTACGCTGTCCTGTTTGGTCTGTAAATGCACTTGGATATACAGCAACAACAGGCTTAACTATAGGTTTTTTTGCGTTTAATAAATATTCAGATTGTAATTGTGATATATGCACAATGTCATGTGCTTTAAATCTTTGTTCGTATGTATCTTCATATTGGTCAAATATTGAACAACTAGAACAAAAAAGTACCAATAGGAATCGTAATTTCAGTAACTGTTCCATCTGCTTCCGTGATTTTAAGTGTTAATGTAACGCCATCACTTGTATATTCAATAGTATTACCTTCTAAGGTAATTGTTCCTGAATCAGATGGGGTCTCGCCAAATAAGTTATTAACTAGCTGTCTTGATAGTTCTGCATAGACTCTTGATTCTAAATTTCTTAAAAATCTTGCTAGCGTGCTGTTTTCTTTTTCTCGTTCTATTTCGTCTTGAAGGGCTTTTATTTCTTCTTTAATAGTCATCTTACGGGTGTATTCTTGATTTTGAATTGTAAGATAGTGACTAGATGTACCAACTCCATTAAAGCTAGGTGATTTAAATTTATGAGTAATTTGGTCTGCTCTTAGGTTTTGTACAAAAACACCTACAATGAGAAATATACCAAACAACATGACAAACCATAAAATTTTAACTTTTTCAGCTTCGTCTTTTCTACGCTTTAATTCAGCGTTACTAGGTCTTCCTCTTTTTTTAATCTTTTCTTTGGTCATCTCTATCCGCCTTTGCTAACCTATCAGTATTCATAAGTTGGGGTACTCCTAATATAGTTTTTAATAAAGTGTCTTGTCTGATAATTTCATTATCTACAGACCTCACTCTATCTATTAAAGCTACTAAAATACCATGTTGTGAATCTAGTTTTTGACCTAATCTGTCTTCTATCTGAGCTATTTGTGCACTTACTTTTTCATCAAGCACATCTACTTTAGTTTCCATTCCATCAATTATTTTATTAATTAATTTCCAAATAAATAAACCTAATCCTATGGCTGCTGCTATTGGGAAGCCAACTTCATTAATTAAGGTAACTACAGAGTCCATTAGATTACAGGTTCAAACTTACCTAGCTCTATTAGTTTTTCTCTATTAACTAAATGTTCTGCTTCTATATCGTTTTTAGATTGACCAAAGTAAGCAACAGCTAAGTAATTATCTATCATTTGTTGATTAATATTAATGCCATCGACAATAACATTTCCTAAAACTCTGCCGTATTTACCTCTAGAATCTTTTAACTTAGTTTGTATAACGACTTGAGCACCACTATCTACTGCATCTTTTAAGAAAGACCCAGCCATTTTTCCTCTAACTTTCTCATCTTTATTACGAGTGCGTGACTCGGGAGTATCAATACCATATAAACGAACACGAGACTTAAACATAATATCAAACCCAAGGTCCAAAACGACATCAATAGTATCACCATCAACGACTCTATCAACTTTGCAACTATATTCATACATTATCTTTTTTTCCCTTTATGCAAGCCATGTCTTGCATGTTGTTTGCCTTTTCTTGTTGCTTCGCGTTTTTTCTTATTTGCTCTAGCAAGTTTGCTTCTACCTTTAGATGTAGACTTTAATCTTTTTATTTGTGCTTTAGGTGCATATACTTCACCTGATTCAGAAGATTTTTTGCCACTAGGTGTAGTCCATTTCTCTCCTGTCCATTTTTTCAAACTTCTTTGAGATTTCTTTAATGGCATTATTCTTCCTCTATTTGTTCACTATATAAATTATTAAATGTTGTTAGTGGGTCAAGATAGCTTTCATGACCTTCTGCTGAGTGAATATGTTGAGATGGTGCAAAGTCTGGTGGACCTTCTCCTGTTACCCATAGAGCAGGACTAGTAGCTCTTACTCTATTATTAGGTAAAGCAACTATATTGCCTTTCCATTCACATTCTTCTGTAATATATACAACATGAGATTGTTTATGTTGTGCAGGACAATCAGCAATAGAATTACCAGTATAATCTACAGTAAATAAATATTTGCCTTGATAAAAATTATTATTGATTTTGCATATCCAAGGACTAGAGCTAACTCTATCCATAACAACAACAGAATGATTTCTAGCCTCACAGTCCCAAGGTTGAGCTAAATGGTCTTCCATAGGTAATGCCCACTCTGCAACAGGTATATCGGCTACAAGAGCTTGTATGGGCATCCTAGCCCACATTGCACCGCCATGTATATTAGACTCATCATCTTCAGCTTCACATCCAGTAAAAACTACTTGAAAGCTTAATGACCTATCTGGAATAGTATTTACAGCTATTGCTAATGCGTGTAAGTATTCTCCATGACCATGTTGATGATTAGTGGTAAATTCTTTTCTAACCCAACATTTAAAATGAGGTATGTTACTAATTAGATATGACATTATTTATATCCACCACCAGCTTTTTTATAAGCTTTAGCTACCATTTGTGCTTTACGAGCTGACCATTGACCAGGCTTACCGCCTTTACTACCAGCTTTAATTCTATTAAATATACGCTTACGCATGGTAGGTTTTGTATAATTACCAGCTTTATTAACTGTTGATTTTTTTGCTCTACTCATTATATAAACTTAGCCAAGAATACAACGCCAACAATAAATGGATAAACTGCCCATATCATATTATCTAACTTATCAAATCGCTTTGAACCATCTTCTAATCTTTTATCAATACTTTTATACAACGCTCTACATTCTCTTTCATGAGACTCTATAGCGTTTAAAGCATCTTTAGCAGTAGCCATTATTTCTTTGGTGCAACTTCTTTAGCTTTACCAATATTCATAGCTAACATATCTACAAGTTTATATATTTTGCCAATCCACACATCATCTTTAGGTGTTGGTGTAGATGCAGCTATTATGCTACTTATAGTTACGATAGCAGTAACCCAAGTTACTATATTCATTAATATGTCCATTATTTACCTCCTTCGGTATTTTCTGATTTATCTTCTAATACTTCATCTGCTTTTTCTTTAGTAGATTCAATAAATGATTGTTCATAAAAACGCAAACTAGGAAGTAATTCATTTACTTCATATTCTAATTTTGCAATTTTATTTTTTAAAGTTTCAACATGAGACATAAAATTTATTTGTTCTGCAGTCATTTCTGACTTTAAAATTTCTTTATCTCCTATTATAGCTTTAGGTTCATTTTCAGTTTTTTTATTATTATCCATGCTTCTCCTATGGTTTTATGCACACTTGTCGGTGTGGTTGGTTTATAAATCTATTCTAATTACCAAGGTACTCCCCACGCTGTTACTGCCATTTTATTTCTCCCGTGTTTTTATTTAATAAACCACAGTTCTACTGAGGCACTTCTATCTTTTAATTTTGTCCAATTACTATTAGTGACCTGTCCTTTTGTTATTGGAACTTGTCCTAATAATCCTATACAATTCCATTCATCTCTTGATTCTCTATTTACATAGATTTGTTCGCCATCAGAGTCTAAGTTTTCAACAAAGTCTGGGTTAAGTCTTTTTCTCTGCATTGAGGTAACTGTCTTATCAGAAGGAACTACCCAACCTTCAGGAACTCTATCAGACCAACATTGTTGGTCTTCATCCCCAGTATTATTGGTATCACCAACATCTTTCCAAGTCCAATAATCTACTGTATCGTATAGGTAAGCATCATAATCATCTTTTAAATATTTACCTGCCCATCTTAGTCCAGCCGAACCACCAACTACAGAAGTACCATCTGAACCTGGTCTAACTACCCCTAAAGGTTGTTCTCCACTTGTAGCAGCTCTTACTTTTTCATTTACCAGAACTACACTTGTGCCTACTGGTATTGCAGTTCCGTCTGTTGATTCAAAATACTCAGCGTAGTCAAAACCACCTGTTAAATACGCACCATCAATATCAATGTTTCCTGCTGCTTCAAACTGAATAGAGTCATCACTATTAGGCACATCTTTCCACCTTGTATTAACACTATGAGAAAATAATCTCATAGTATTAGTACCAACATCGAAGAAATTAAGCTCAGAAGCATTTTGGCTTTTTAAATTAAGAATTGCCGCACCTTGCCCACTTGTTCCTGTTCTTCCAACATCCAAGGTACAAGAACCTTGACTTGAGCCAGGAATAGTAAGGTCACCCGCATTGGTTAATTTAAGAGCGAGAGTGCCTGCAATACTGTCGTTAAGCATTCTTACGGTAAAAGTAGGTGTACCATCATCTCCCTCTCTTAAACCACCAATAGCAACACCAAAATTATTAGAGGTACTGGTCCCAAAGATTATATTGGTGTAACCATTACTATCCGTAGTTGCTGAAGGGTGGAATCTCATAAACGAACTAGTGTCAAATTGCGTGGCAACTTGCGGACAAGAGATTGTATTGCTATTAGAATTAGTAACATTTAACTGACCATTTACTGTAACTGCTGTTGCCGTCACAGCAGAATTAAAAGTAGCTGCACCTGCATTTGACATATCAAAGGTAAGAGCAGAAATAAAAGATGAGCCATCAATACCTTGTATTACAAAATCGCCATCAGCTACTATAGATTGGAAAAGTGCGTTGTTTCCATCTTTTTTAACTGTAGCGAATTGAGTACCACCATCTAAAAACCTAACCTCTCCATTATCATCGGCATCTAGTTGTATGTTTCCTGCAACATCTAGCGTCATATCTCCACTTGATAAAGCTAATGTAGTTCCATCAATGTTAAAGTTATCAATGTCTATACCTGCATTAGCAGTAATTTTGCCATTAAAAGTAGCTGCACCCGCATCTGACATATCTAGGGTAAGGGCTGTAAATCCTGTACCGCCGTCATTACCTTGGAATTTAATATCTTTGTCAGATTGTGTAGACTTTATATAAAAATCACCTGATGTTGAGTAAATATCAGCATACTTAGTCCCAGCATCATGGAGTTGAATAGTTCCATCATCTGCTCCATCTAAAATAATTTGTGCTCCAGAATCTAAAGTAATATTTGTCCCATCATTAATTATGGTATCTAAAGCTATAGAGCCTACATTTGTAATATCGGCATCATTAAATGATGTAGCTCCAAAAGTATTAGAAGCTGCGGTAGAAGTAATACCATTAGCTGCGGTAATACCACCACCATCAGCAATCGTTATAGCGTTGTCGCCATCTGTGTAGCCTATGTTAGCTGTTTGTACTTCACCACTTACTAAAGCATTACCTGAAAGGTTTAGTGCACCATTCATGTCTATAGTAGTAGCGTTTATTTCTATTTCAGTATCAGCAACTAAATCTAAAGTACCATCTGCTGATTGATGTATATAAGTTCCTGAATCACCGAATTGTAATTGTCTAGAACTATTTAATAGTAAACCTGTATCTGCAACATGAGTAAGAGTTACATCTGTATCTGCACCAAAACCTAAAACGGCTGCGTCTGAAACTAAACTTAAATCATCACCGACTGTTGCATCTGCTGAAGCTATTAAGTTTCCAGCTACAGTAATTGTTCCTGCTGTTTCTAAATCAGTAAAAGCATTTACTACTGCTGCTCCAGAACCTGCTCCGTCTAAATAAACAGCACTAACATTTCCATTACCTATAGTTACTGTTGCTCCAGAGCCTTGTTTAATAATTATGTTTTGAGAACCAGAAGTAGCGTTCTCAATAATGTGTACTCTTTTTAAGGTATTAGGACCAATAGTAATAGTACAAGCTGAATCAAGTGTGCCTGTGTATTTGATATACATCGCTCTAGCTTCATCTGCTGCTCCGTCTGCAACTGTTGATGTGTGTGTATTAGCATTGGTTGTTATACCTTCTGTGCCATACCCTAAAGCTTGACCAACCAACTCCAAGTTTGTATTAGTAGTTGTTCCCCATGTACCACTAGCATCACCAGTAGCCATTTCGTTTAGTCTTAAATTGTTTACATATGTACTTGCCATATTATGTCCTCGTTAAAATTATATATCATTTATAAAGTAATCTCAGTATAGTTTGGTGATTGACTTACTGGGATTGGTGTATAGGTTGCTGTTAAATTTTGTGCATCTTGACCCCAAACATTAACTGTCAATATAGTCCCTGAAACTATTTCAAATCCTTCTGTAACTATTATGTCTGCATTTGCTTTTGGAGTAACGCTATTTAGCGTTGTTGTGCCTACTAATCCTGTAGGGCTTAAATTATTATTAGTTATTAAAGATTCTAAACCTAAAGAAGAAGTTAATCCAAATCCTGTAACAGCTACATTCGCAGCACAAGATACAGATTCATCTCCTAATTCACTAGCTGAAGCAACTGCTGTAACACCTGTAACGGCTGCTGCTTGTACTGCAGTACCATCATCTAATGCTGTAGTTCCTACATTTCCTGTAGCTGCTATATTTGCTGCTGCAGTAACAGTTTCATTACCTAATGCGGAAGTTCCTGCATTACCTGTAACATCAACATCTACAGAAGTAGCACCCCAGACGTCAGAACCCCAGGTGCTTCTACCCCAACCAGTTGCCACTTAAGCTCCTATGCTATTCTTATGATAGCATTTGAAGCGTCTGCTGCTGGAAATTGAATTGTAAAATCTCCTGCTGTAGAAGTTTTATCTCCGCCAAATGCTAAAACACAAACTGCTCTATCGCTATTTGTATCATTATAGATAAGACACCCATTAGCTGTAATAGTAGCATTACTAAATGTTAAGTCAGCAAAATCTGTAAACGCTGTAGTTCCTGAAGTCGCAGGATTAACATTAGTTAATGCTGAACCTGTAGCTGTGTAGTTAGTACCACTAGCTTCGTTTGTACTTGAGTATGCAGTAGTAGTAGCACCTAAAGATGCAGAACTTGTATACAAAGCTAATTTAAAACTATTGCCTCCTGAAGCTAAAAAATTGTGTTTTCCTTCAAGTAGCTCTTTTTTAAAGCTTGTTGCCATTGCTTGTGATATCGCCATTATAGTCTCCTAATGATATTAGCCATTTCTTTATGACCTTGTTTTTCTAATAATCCTGCTACAGTAGCTCTATCACTTGCTATAGCTTGTTTCATATATAATAAAACAACTGTTTGTATAGTATCTTTAAATGCTTCAGCCTGTGCTTTAACCATAGGGTCTGCATTTTCACTAACAGAAACTAGCCTTTCCATTATTCTTTCAGTCCAATATTCAGGCTTAAAGCCTTCATTTTGTGTAGTTTTTACTTCTACACTTCCTATTGTACTCTCTACATCTACACTAAACATTTATTTTCCTTTGTCCATCTCTGTAAGCATCCTTACGATTATAACCATCTGATTGTAGTGTAAGTCTTTGTAATGCTTCTTGAAATCTTTTTTCGTAGTTATTTAAAACATCTGGCTCACCTTTCATAAAGGTATAGGCTTCACATAAACAAGCATAAAGTAATGCTTCTGATGCGTTTGTTCCTAGCCATGTTGTTCCATCTGCTGATTCAGTAATTGACTGTGGTGTATAAAAATAATGTAATTCTATTGAAAAAGCAGCACTTGGAGTTGGTCCTAAAATAAAACTATCATCATCAAACTGTGCATATACTTTTGGCAATCCTGTTGTTCCTGCTGTTGGATATGCTTCTCTTATATAATTAACATCTTTGTTTAATAAATAATTATGATTACCATCACTATCTATTACAGCTAAAGAATATGGATATAAATAATCAGTTGGAGTTTTTAAGTATTGTGTATCTATAGTTACAGCACCTGTAACATTTTTTCTAAAATTTGGTAGCTCTACAGATTTAATAATTCTATCTTCAGCTTGTACAATAAATGTCGGTAAATCAGCAACAAAGGTTGCTTCAGTATTCTGTGTGTAATCTTGTATAGCAGATTTTAATGTTGTAAATGTAAAACTCATGATGTACTCACTTTAACTGTTCCTATTTGCCCTTTTATATTTAAACCCATTGTACTAGAACCAAATTGTGCTACTCCTCCACCTACAGGATTAAATGAATAATATGTTGTAGATTCTACTTCTCCTCCATCAGGTCTAGCATTAAATAAACTTTGTGGGTCACTAACATTTAGTTCGCCTAATTTTAATTGTGGATGGTCTTCATCAAAACATTCATTGCAAACTCTCATACCATTTCTTTTGCTATCTTCTATTTCGTATCTTAGAAAATTTAGTTTAAATGTAAAACCACATCTATCACATTGACCTAAAGCTTTACTTGCTCTTGCATAAGCCATGGTTAATAACCATAAGTCCCTAAGTCAGGAACAAATCTAACAGATGCTCTTTCTCTATCAGCATCACTTACATCTTTCCATAACTCATCATATCTTTGTTTAATCATAGGAACTCTTTGTTGAGCTTCAGGTGATTTACAAGCTATGTTATATGCTAAGGCATAAGTTAAACAAGGTAGATATCTTGAAGGTACATCTACATTATTGCTTGCAACATTTCCTGTATCTTCAATTCTTTGTATGTAGTCATAAACTAAAGTATAAGAAGTATCAGGCGTTGACCATAAAACTATTTGTATACCATCAGTTCCCTTATCCACATAAAACTGTGTAGGTTTTGCTTGAAGCAATTTATTAGATTGATGGTTATATTCTGTTTTAGATATTCTATTTAGTCTTTGGTCAAACTGTTTAGTTACATCTCCAGCATTAGTTCTTAGGAATACATCAACAACATCTAATGCAGATGTAGCTATAGTATAACTACTAGTGCCTTGTATAACAGAAGCTGTACCTTGTTCTATAGTCCAAAGATTTAAACCTTTATTTTGCCATTCTAGAAATACTAAATTAAGTGCTCTTTTAGCACCTCTAAAGCTATAGCCTGAGCGTAACTCTAAACCACAAAGGTCATAAGCTTCTTCCATAATATCGCTTATGTCTAAGTTAAATGTATATGTTCCACTTGTTGCCATAATTTATCCTGTATTAGCACTTCCACCTTCTACGAGCCTGTCTAATTCTTGAATTAGGGTCGTTTCTAGTTTCGGCTGAACTGTTTTTTAATTGTCCTGCAGACCTTGCACAGTAAGACTTTCTGCGTTTAGCCGCCTTACTACCTTTCTTTACCTTGCCTGTAACTGCTGTTTTTAACTTAGAACCTGGATTTGCTTTGCGATAAGCTGCAACCCCTTTCTTAGTCATTCCTGCTCCAGACTTAGTAGAACGATAATTAGCACCCTTGCCTTTAGTTGTTTTAGCTATAGGGTTTTCTCGTTTTCTTTTGGTCATTAGAACACTATTTAGCTCTTGCCACCTCTTGCCATACCTTTAGACCTTTTCTTCTTCATAGCTGGTTCAGAGGTCATTCCACCACCAAATGCTTTTTTAACATAGTCTTTGTATTGCATGATATTTTGTTCTTTACCGACTTCTGTTTTCATACCGCCAGCAGCCATGTATTTAGATGACTTACCGCCACCTTTCATATATTTAGATTTTTTCATAAGTTTACCTTTACTTTTTTGTAGCTTTTTTAACTACAGTTTTTTTTACTGTTTTCTTTTTTACTGTAGCTTTTTTCTTAACTGGTGCTTTACCACTAACATAAGCTTCATTAATATCTGGAGTTGATAGGTCATCACCGACAAGTTGTCCTTTATCGTTTCTTGCTCTATCGTTATTCATTTCAGCACACTTGCGTTCTGCATCTTCTAAATCTGGGTCTGGACCAAATATAGGTCTATAGATTCCATCAGTATCTAATTTTAGAACCTTGTATTGTGCTGGAAATTCACCAGTTTCTGAGATTACATAATCTTTAGTTTTAGCCATAATTAATTCCTATTAATCAGAATATACTTTTACCATCTCTAAAACGATAGAATAAGTATCTCCTGATGAGTGTCCTTTGGTGGTAAGAAGAATGTCTCCGTTTTTACCATCACCTGCGTTATTCGTAAGTCCTCCAAAATCTTTAAAATCCATATGTCCATTGCTACTTTCAGCAAGTTCCATAAGCAAAACATTTGCTGTAGCATTTAAAAATAATTGAACAGACATACCTACGATAGCATGACTAACACGCATTACTCTAACTTCTGAACAAGATGTTCCTGCAGAGTTAGCGGCTAAGGCAGATACATCTACCTTAGCTACTGCGGATTCGCCAGAACCATCGCTGACATTTGTAAATTTCATAACACAATTTCTTTCACCATCAATGATGGTTTGTGAAGTTACTGCATCAGCCATAATTTACTCCTTAACTTAAGTTCATGTTAATTAGTGAGTATTCTGTATTTGCTGATACAGCCATTACATCACCAATTTCCATAAGAACATTATCTGTTGCTGGAGCTACGCCACCTGCTGTACCACCTGAACGAACTGCTGCATTACCTACAACTAAAGTTCCTACAGTAAGCAAAGCTGCTGGTCCTGACATTACTGCCCAACCATAATAGTCTGCTGTTAAATCAATTACTGTAGCTCCCATAATCGCACCTGTTTCTGTTGCTGGTGCAACAATTAAGTCATTGCTTGGGTCTGCTAATAGTGTTAGCTGTGAGTTAGTTGTTAAAGCAGTTGCTAGTGCATCGTAACAAGTTATTACTATTGAAGGGTCTTCTGAATGGTCGTGTGCTGGATTAGATTTAACTCTAAGCATTTGTCCTTCACCATTTACATCGTTTACCCAAAGATAACCACCTGCGTATTGATTAAGCGTAATGTCAGTTCCACCTGTTTCTACAGATATTGCTGTTTCGCCTGCTGCTACTGCTGCTGTTGCTGCCATGTTTGCATGGTCAGAAACTACTGCTGGTTGCTGTAAAAGCTTACCTGCTGTTACCGCAGTTCCACCAATTCCGACATAACGATAAACATTGTTACCATAAATCATTTTAGAACCTAGTGGAAATAAAGCTGTTGCACTTTCTGCATAAGGATTAGCTGTACCATATTGGCTTCCGCTTTTACCTATAATTAAATCAGAAGGTCCAACCCCT
>Ga0070747_1000164_pt1 | contig 32720 bp, 36 predicted proteins | sample VirMetDEL_Mar_31_FD_77321 | JGI IMG/M metagenome (GOLD analysis project Ga0070747, IMG submission 77321) | Aqueous microbial communities from the Delaware River and Bay under freshwater to marine salinity gradient to study organic matter... | ecosystem: Environmental > Aquatic > Marine > Coastal... | reverse complement strand
CTGCAGCGCCAGTTACTACTACTACTGCAGCGCCAGTTACTACTACTACTGCAGCGCCAGTTACTACTACTACTGCAGCGCCAGTTACTACAACGACAGCGGCACCACCAGCTACAACGACAGCGGCACCGTATATGATACCTTTCCCAATTACCGGTACACTTGGAGCCGAGCAGCTGCTTGATCCCCTCGCTTTCGCGCGCGAGTATGCTTCCGATATATTAAATACTTTGCAGAACATGTTGTAGATAGTAGATTTATAAGCGTCGCTATATAAGTAACGGTATGATTATTGTAGTGCCAGTATCAAAGACTGATGCAGATGTTGGGTTAGGATTTATTAAGAGTTTCAATCACTTTGGACCATATCCTAATCATAAGCTATTGGTAGTGTGTCGGCCAAATGCTGCAGATTACGCGGAAGAGGTTCTATTAGCCATAACAAACAAAAATCAGTTTCAGAGTATCGATTTTCATGTGTTTGATGATGATGGACCGGATGGATGGCCGCGTGGGTGTAATCATTACTGGGCAGAAACAGCTAAGTATTTAGACGATGTTATTAAGAGTGAGGAGCCATGGCTTTGGTTAGAGATGGATATGGTACCTATTAAGCAGGGCTGGGCTGATGATATGTATTTAGAATATAAAGAGCAAGGTAAGCCATTTTTAGGTAACCTCGGTAACACTACTACCGTTACTTCAGAACAGGAAGTGTTGGTGCTGTGTAAGCATCTGGTAGGAGCTGCTATATACCCACCTAACCTAGACAAATACTCCAAACTATGGAGAAAAGTACAGGTACTTGGTGTGGCGTGGGATGTGCTGTGTCAGTGGGAGTTTGTACCTAACGCTCATGAAACGTCGCTAATGCAACATGTATACCGTACATGTAAATATACTAAAACACAAGATGAATCGACTGGTAGAATAAATATTAAGGGAGAGATGGGCGAAGGATTCGAAAAGCTCAAATTTCCTGAGCCGTATGACAAGAGGATTGATATAGAGAATGTTGTATTGGTGCACGGATGCACAGATAATTCCCTCGCAGATATAATATGCGACGGTATTTAAATTGATATTTACTCACATACACTAGACGGGGTATCACGTCACCTTGCATAAATATATGTGAATGGCTAATATTGTAAATACAATAAACTTAGAGTACTCATTACTAAGATATGCTAGTGACGGGTATTCTAGAGAGATAGATTTTTACGGTGGATTTTTCTTCCCTGATAACGAGGATATAAATACCGCTATATGGGATCTTGGTGATGGTACTATCTTTGAGCAGACGCTTACCGATTCACAAAGTGAAGTAAGTAGGTACAATTCACTGCTGAACAATATGGTAAGATATACTGGGCAGGCCGAAGATCGGTTCTTTCCAGACTGGAGGCCATTTCAAGAGCAGATTGGCGCTTTAGGAATTCCAAAGTTTAGAATTCGGCATGTTTATGCAGAGGATGGTGAGTACGAAGCACGTCTTACGCTAGTAAAAGCGAATGGAACTGCTTATACTAGCGCTTCAGTAAAGGTAACAGCTCAAGCAAAACGATTAGAATATAACTATCCTAGCAATTGGCTCTCGCTTACAGACCAGTATACACTGACAGAAAATACTGATCTTTTATTTAATGTGGGTAATGACACTGGGTATGTTGAGCTCATATCAACACCGGTCAATCCATTAGAAGGTCCTGTTATTATTGACTTCTCGCTTAAAAATATAATTAACCGTACGGATATTGAATATATAGAGTGGGTCTTTGGCGATGGTACGACTCACGTCCAACGTATAGGCTTGGGAGTTCCAGTCGACCAGTCACTATCGACATTTAGATACAAATACCCGTTATTACCAACTACATTGAGTTATGAGCCTTTTGTTATTCTACACCTTGTAAGGAATAGTGATAAATATAAGATTAACGTAAAGGGTCAGACGGTTCTTCAGCAAAATCGAGTTGAAACGGTTGTTAGCTATGAAATTGAAACGTTAGCTTTAAAATCAAAGCAAAAGAGCGGTGAGGAGATGTATGCCTTCAATATAACACCTGCTGAACAAGTAGGTCTACCCTCTGATACTATCTTCACGGTAAACGTTACTGAGGAGTTGGAGTATATTATATGGAAGTTTGGTGACGGTAAGTTCGATATTACACCTGTGAAGTATTTCGAAAGAGGAAGACACGTTAATCAGGTTCTTGAATTTGCACACCGTTATATTGCTCCTGATTATGACTGCACTGCAGAGTGTATTTTTGTGTACAACATTCCCGGAGCCGGTTATCTAGCGCAAAGACTTAAAGCATTAAGACCGCTGCTCTATGATAAGGGGTTTAACACGCTTAATTACTACGATATCATCTCTGATGTGAGTAGCTATACACGTAACTTAAATATACACGTTTTTGCAGACTATATTAATGATCAAGTGTGTACGTTACATGTACGAGCAACTACTACAGAAGATCCTGATTCAGGTTTTGTCGATGTGAATTTCTTTAGTAAGCTGAGCTGGAATATCGGAGGTCGTACACTAATTCAAGATAAAAATACTACCGAAAACTTCGGGTACGTTACTATTGAGAACTTCCCTACTCCTGAGTTGGCTAACATTGTCGATATAGCGGTTGATGTATATGGTGATAGTTCGCAATTTGGTGATGCAACAGGTGAGTCAAAAGAGCTAATATTATATCGTCAATACTCATTTCTTGATGTGTTGATTCTTAATAAGACTGCACAGGAGCGAGATACAGCCGCGCAAAAGGAGTTCCTAGCGCGACAGCCTGGATTTATTCTATATGGCGGGTTACTTGAAAACCTTCAACCTGCTACATTTGTACGAGAGAGTAATTCAATACTTACACCTGTAGTTACTGTAAGTGCGAGTAATATACCGCGCCGTATTGAGGGATTAGTTACAAGGAGCGTTGTTAATTTTGACAAACTGTTTACTGCTGATGATCCAGTTATGAACTTTCAGAACAGAGACGTACCATCAACCGTCTCATCTAGAACAGGGCACCGTGTCCAGAAGAGAGATATCGGATTTTTTACACCTGGTAAAACGGCGATCATCTTAGTCGAGCCTGGAGTGTTTAATTTCACCATATCACTCGATAGTAATATAAATTTCAGAAAACCATATTACTTCCCTGACCCGTTTATTTACGGGTCTGATTCTAGCGTATTGAATTTCAACGTCGATGTAAATTCATTCCACAAAGGGTATGGGTTTGGACGTGCCTATACTGAGCCTAACACTAGCGATAGTTTTATACCGTTTTACGGCTACTCATCTCATGTAAATAGCTCTAAAAATAGAGACTTGAGCTTTGTTGTTAATAAAGGGTACGTAGATGATGCTAAGACAGATTTACATGGCAATTTATTCGGACTGTTCAAGGATGTAACTGTACCCGGTAGTAGTGATGTAGTGCGTGTTCCAGGTACTGGTGACTCTCTCGCTGCGACCTTCATATTATTTAACGGTTATAGATTCTATGATAGTTTCTTTAATCAAAAATATGCATTTAATTACGGAGCTACATTTACAGTAGGAGATGTACGTGTCCCTGGATGGAGCAACGGTACACGTACTGGCAGCTTTACTGATAATCCGATTACCACGCTAGCTTTCGGTAAGTTTAGTAATGACTTAAATATACCCCTCAAAACCGTTATTGATATCGATACAATATGTAGCGAACCTAACCCACGCAATACTTTATACTGTGATAGCGGCTTCTTTACTACGAGCGACGACCAGCTAGTTTTAGATCCGATATCTACTGATAAGTCGACATGGCCGGGTACTGATAACTATTATTATACGGAGCTCTTCGAAGCGGGTGTATATACATCAGACCCATACGTGAGGCCTAATCTTGAAGGGTTAAATGCTAATTTTACTCAAGGAGTACGAGCTCTGAGTTCGAATGACGTCTTCGACGCGGATGCGTGTCGATTTACATCAGACCTTTCAAATGATTTTGACATATTGTTCAACAAGCCCGGTCTAAATCTAATTGAGTCCAGTACTGATAGCAGGACTGAGATAATACCAGCGTTATCAGAAAAGAATATGCCACTGCTAGATAGGATGCAGCTAGCAGGAACGATATACGTTAAGCAAACATCAGGAGCTATCAATACATTTACAGACTCACTACCATACCTAGAGAATAAATACACATCGTCTTTATATGCGGACATATCATCAAACACCATAGCGTTTGATATGATATATAATACGTATATCATTCAAACTAAGGAAAATTTAATTATTGACGAAGTAAAATATGTTAATAATGAGTTTATAGATCCAGGCACGAGTAATATACAGTATGAGTATAATCAGACACCGTTTAATAAAATCTCAAATCGACTTAAGGTTCGCGATGAGCTATATTTTGTTGCTCTTTCATCTACTGCGGTTGAAGGGGCCGGTCTTGCGATTGTACCGTTAGTATATAAATATTCGACTAAGAAAAAAATACTAACTAATATATCACTCGATACATATAATATTGAAGAGTTTGTAATAGCCGGAGCAGGTGACTTGTATGTAGAGGTTGGTGAGGTGTGCCTTACATACAATGAGCAAATCAACCGGTTTCATTTAACATACACACTAAAAGATGCAAACAAACTACCGTATATGATAGCTATGAACTTTGCTGAATATGGTGATATTATAATTAAAAATGCAATAGGTGAACGGTTTGGATCCTCATCACATCAATCATTTGTTGATGACTCATATCTTGCTACTTTTGAAGTGGCAGTATCCTCCAATACACCATCTCTTTGTTCATGTAATATAGGACCGGCCAACTGCTTCGTGTTATAAATATAATAAACAATATGTCTCAATTAATAACATCAACCAGCTTTATATCTGATCTGAATACTACTACAAACCTGGTAGATACTTCACTTAAGCAAGCACTTATTGCATTCCCAGGAGGCTATACGTTTAATTTTGTTGATGCGTTGTCTGGAGTGATTGATGTGGATGTTAGAAACTATACTTTATTTTACTTAACTCGTAAGTCGGATCTGAGCCAGAAAAGAACTACTACCTCAAGCACACGCAAAATAAAGTACTTAAGCACTACTTTGAGTAATGATGATGTATACTTGGTCAATGTAATAAGCAGCCCTTTATCAGTCAACGGCACAGCGAATCCTAATGTTTTAAATTTAGTATATAACACTGAAACTACTACTACTAAAGAAAATGCTAATATATATAGAATTGATTTTATAGATGATGAGCTCTGTCTCGTCTCTTATACGGATTTATACGGTGTGAGTTATCTAACCGTAGATAATAATAATGAGTGTGTTTTAAAGAGAGGTTATAACTACAGTGACGAGGAAGTCGCTAGGGATTTATACTTAAGGTATGTAATAGGTAACGGTAAAATATCACTAATCAAGAATACATGTGACGGGCCGTTACAGCTGCGTATATATGAAAACAAATTAAGTGCGAGGGCAGCTACTAATCTAACAGACTCGATGATTCAAGTACATGCACTCAAAATTAACGGTCAGGTTGAGGATGTAATTACAGGTGCTGATGACATGAGTTATATTAAGTATAAGCCTAACTCCGTAGTTGTAGATGCAGTTAATAGCTATAGTAACTTAAACAATAATTACCTAATTACAAAAAATCTTAATACACGAGATTATAAGTCTGTAGATATAATAACTCTTAAGAATCAAATGTCAGATTTGAATACTATGGTAAGAGGTAATAACATGGTACTTTCAAGCGGTAATACAAAACTAGAAAAGCTGGAGGTGGACATGAGAAGCTATACCAGTATTAATAAGAATATTGACGGTCATGATCAGCACGGATTAGAGTTGAATTACAGCTCTTACAACATGGCGTATAAGATACTTCCAGGTACTAATATCATAAAGACGAGAGAGTCATTATACCCCTATAATCAACTCAACATTCAAGATACTAAGTTTATAAATTGCGGTGGGTTTAGTTCGTTAACGCCTATGTTCGCTGACAGAGTTATAACACGTGAAGAGAATAACAAAAGCGAGGATTATGTTTACTTATGCACCTGGCTGTCCGGTGCACCGCTAAGTAATGACAAGCTATGGGTAGATCGATATTATTACCCTGATCTCATCAAAAAGGAAGAAGCTATCGCTGGTGAGATTACATTTACTACGTATGATAAGTACGTTCAAAATTTTGTATCAAACGATGCTAATATATCCTCAAATATTGCAACAGACTACTATTTTGACGTTAAAAGTAATATGGTGTTTAAGCCAAATAATGAGTATATATATGAAAGAATAGACTTGAATAACTTATCGTTTATTCAGGAAGAAAATATCTTAAACCGTCAAGATCGAAGCTACTATAACGAAATAAACAAAAACAACGGGTTTGTTTTTGCAGCCAAAATCCGCAGCTATGGAGTTACAAAGAATAAGGTTATTAAGTCGTCGTTTAATAAGATTCCAGCCGGTACAGTGATATCATACAACGGTAAAGAAGTTGTCGTTTCGCATACACTCTATAATAACCAGACTGGTAGATTAATTAAGGAAGAGGGTAGATTATCTGTTGAAAGTGTTGTTACGTCGAATGTTGTTGTTTCTGTAGACAATGTAAGAGGCATTATACAGGCATATATTAACGGTATTAATGTGATTAATACGAGGTTTCCTCCATTAAAATATTCTGCAGTCGTTTATGGTGATTTTGTCACTGATGATGGTGGCTCGTTATTCGCCTCTGAGAAGTACTTAGTTGATCCTTTTATTACCGGTAAACCTCTCCCGCCAGAGTTTGTAGAGGTTATAAACTGTAAATATAATTCAATGCAGCAAGAGATGACAATCACTTTACCACAAGGGCGGAGAAATAACATCGATTCAATTAAGGAGTTGAACGCGCTACAGGCCAATAAAAAGAGCAAAACCTCTGATATTGATGTTTATGTAAATGACATTGAAACGAACGATTCAAATCTCAAAGAAGAGGTTGCGATGGCTCTTAGGAGCACTGTTTACGATGTTGTGCCTATGAACACTAACATAAGAAACGTAGAAGTACTATGATAACATATTTTAAACATACAAGCAATGCAGCGTTTAAGTCTTTAAGCGGTGATGAGGATGTTGAATCCGGTTACAACGGGATGATAAACGTTGTCGGAAGCAACGCATACACGGGAAGTATACTCGATGATAATTCTAAGCTTTTGACAAGTAGTGATACCTTTTTAAGTAACGTCTACCTCAAAAAAATTAATTATAATTATAACAACATAACGAATAGTGTATCTAATTATATTGACGAAGTTAAAATATATCCTAGGTCTATACTAACCGGCTCACTACTCAACGAAACATTAGATAAGCTCAATGAGAATAATTTAAAATTATACTCTGCAGGTATTCGTTATAATACAAATTATTTTAATAAATCGCACAAGTTTAAGTCTGAGTTACCTGTTACACATGCTCTATCTGCTATAGGGAGCGACTTACTACCATCTCGTCAACTATCGCCAAGCTTGGTACTTCAACCAGAGAGGGACAATCTCGGAACTATTATCGACCCAGCTATTAATAAGGGAGCTTTATTAGTATCTGACTCAACGAAGTTTAAATATCTTAATCAGTCTAGCAGTATAACAGGTACTATTAACGATACAGATAAAATCACATTCGGACCTGGCTTAAACGCAGCAAATAGTCTCGATGTATATAATGATGTATATTACGATAAATATAATAATCTTATATTCCAAGCTAATATCAACGAGCAAGAATATAGCATATTTAGATATAATTCAAAGCTGCCAACTAACACCATGATACTATTGGATGATGTACGTCTTTCTAAAACTAATACAGTCGTACGGGGTAAAGGCACAGTATCTTTTGGTAGAAGATACCGAACATGTGTGGTTATCGACAGTGATACATTCCAGCTCGAGGTTTATGATGTGCGTGGTTCAAATGTACTAGGCAGGTTCAGCCTTTCCGATTTAGGGCTAGATGAAATACTGTCAATAGCGCAGAGGTTCGAAGATGACGCATTAGTTATATTCGGTAAGAAGGATGGCGGCACGTATATAGTGACATATGACATACCGGAGATGCTTATAGAGGCTAAGCCGCTGTTTTACGAAGAATATCGAGGCGATGCACAGCCTACGTATATTGAGTTTTGCCCGTTTGATAGTGATGTATTGTTTTTACGTGAGTATAGAACTTTACTTGGGAATGTATGGTTAGAACAGTTACAGTTTGTTTCTATTTCTTCACCTGGGTTTCCTATGGCAACATTTTCACGTAATACAGTACCGTATACAGGAGAGCTATTCATCATTAATGAGCTTGATTGCATAATCGATCAGTGTGATAAAGTTGTTCTTAATAACACCACTCAAAACTTCATACTTGATATGCAATTTTCCGTTGATAATAACATTAACACCTTACTAGTAACTAACACTCACATTCAAACAGATAACTACCCTATTATCAGCAGCATATCTCCATTTAGTTTAAAGCAAACGTATGAGCCATATAGACATACAAATAGCAGCATTGGTCTTATTATTAATAATATAATACGAACCTTAGTCACAGATATCATAAACCTATATACGTTTTATAATGAGAAGTTTGATGTTACACTCCTTGGTGAAATATTATCCATCTCACCTACAGTGAATAATAAAATAAATGTAGCGGATTTCAGCTTATATGGTAATGAGAGCATTAATAGCAGAACTATTAACCGCATTATCAATACAATTAACGAATTACAATTGAAATTAGCTCGTAAAATCTAGTATTTCAACACCTTAATAATAAATAAACATATGCCCCGTGATTTAACCGGTAACAGTATTAGTGACGTCTATAGTTCTTTTCTTCACTTATCCGCAACAAACCTAACTTCGACTTTCCAACCAGTATTTGATGGTGTTGGTGTAACTTCACCTCTACAGATATCAACCAGTGGGTTGAGATTGGATGGAAGTATTCAAATCAATAGAGTTACATATCCTGGAAATAAAGGCGATCAAGGATCTATCGTGTATGTTATCGATTCTACTGGCCGATTAGGATATACTAGCCTACTCGACCTGCTTCGATCTGATATTGGAACAGCACTGCCTATTGATGGTGTATATAGTAATCCGAGAGTAACCATTACAGAAGGAATAGTTTCAAAAGTACAGGATAACCCAACAATCAATACTTTTTATATACGTAACTTTAACCCAACTACTCGCGACTATATTACAGCAGCTTCAGAAGATTGGCCGTATCCTGTAATCAATGATGTTGCATTTGTGCGTAATTTAGCTAATGATGGTTTAATTAAGCTTAGGTTTACAGGCGAGAGCGGAACGGGTTGGGTAATAGAAAAAACAATTTAAAATATGGCTACACCAGAAATAAAAGTAATAAAACTTAAAGTTAGGCGCGGTACTGATGCACAACGAGCTCAAATTGTACTCGATGAAGGTGAGTTAGGATACGCAACAGATACAAAGAGGTGTTTTATAGGCGATGGTGTTACTACCGGTGGTATACCGGTTGATAATAAACACGTTAAATCAGTACCGAGCTATAGCTCCTTACCGCTTATTAAAGCACAGAAGGATGATATTGTTTTAGTAGGTACTCCTCCCGTGGCTTATAGACTGACTTCGTCTGACTTCAGCAACATCAACAATTGGTCGTTGTTTACACATGCTCCAGATAATGTGTATTTAGAATTCAATGACCCTAATAAGAAAACGGGAAAGCTGACTGTTGTACCTAATTCTATAGATACAAACGCAATGAATACTGTTAGCCTTTCAAGCGAGACTGTATCATTCTCCGGGGATGAAATTAGAGTGCGGTATAATTCAAATAACTTTATAGCTGCGGCTGATGGATTAGATCTCGTTGCGGCCGGAATTGAAGGTACAGGTATCACATATGACCATATTGCCTCATCGTCTTTTGTAGTTGACGGTGGCATAATTGGAGGTGACGGTGTGCCTATACGCGTTTCTGTTGATGGTGATTCTATTGATGTTAATCAACTAGGTCAGTTATCAGTAGTAGGGCTTCCGTTAACGGCGGTTCAGGTAGGCAAACTCAAGGAGGGTATTATTGTTGCACCAGTAACTGGTGATATCTCGACTGTTGTACAAGGTGTTGATGGGGATACTATTACGCTTAATGATGGTATATTAACAGTCGACTTTAATGCAGAGGGTAATATTACACCAGATGGTTATGCTACGCCGCAAACGCTGACTGATAACAGTATAATTAACTGGGATGCGAGTAATGGCGTTAATGCGATAGTAACACTAACAGGAGATGCACACACTCTTCGCGATATTATTAATATGCAGCCCGGGCAGTCTGGAATATTATCAGTTATTCAAGGAGGTGCAGGGTTTTACAGTTTAGGACTGGATAATAGTTATAGGGTCATCCACGGTGATATTGCTGACGTGGCTACGATCCCACCAGGATTTCTTACTAAAATAGAGTGGGACACACATGACGGTACGCTTATATATATCCGCGTCTTCCCTGAAACAACATTCTAAATAAAAAATTATGGCTGATACAATTGAAATTTCAAATAATACGTTACTAAAGTTAAAGGTTAGGTCTGGTACAGATCTAGACAGAAAGGGCGTGGTGCTCGATGTAGGTGAATTAGGATATACTACAGATCATAATAGGTTATATGTGGGTGACGCTACGACATCTGGTGGCCGTTTGGTAGGAAATTTATATAACGGTGCTCGTGTAGGTGTAACTAATAGCGGATTCTCTATTCCACGCTTCGGTGATTATGCATATGACACGTCTAACAGAACCCTCTATATATATCGCGGAGGTCCAACGTCTGAAATTTCTAGCTGGCAGCAAGTAAGCTACCCGGTTACGGCCGGTGACAGTACCATAACTATATCAAGCGATCAAATAAAAGTAAATAAAATATTTGCTAGTAATCTCGATAGCGGTGTTGTTGGCAGTAACCTACAGTTTGATAATGTTGGTAGGATTACATTACAAGAAACAATAACCGTTAATAGGATTGAGAGTGCATTACCAACTCTAACTATACCAGCTGCTCTAGAGATAGGCAGCGTACAGTATACTTTCCCAGCGACATTATCTGCAGATGGATTTCTTCAAACAGACGGGTCCGGAAACTTGACATGGAGTTCAGTCAGCAGTATTTTATGTTCAGCGTCTGCTGCTGTTATATCTGTTGGTGAAGGATTGACTCTTGCTGTTAATGATGAGACCGTGACAGAAACACAGTTACTTACCAGTAGTAATGTAAAGATAAGTGGTATACATCTTCCTGTAGCATCTTGTTCGTTTAAACAAGACAGCACCGTCATGAGAAGTGCTGCGGTGAGTGCAGTAGAGGTTGAACCGGGTAGTACCATATTAAACGAGTATGCCGTTACTCATAATGGCATGCCATTTACAAATAGTACTTCAATTTATGATAATACGGCCGGTACTGGGGTATATAAGATTATTTTAGACGATACATACCTTGTAAGTAATAGTGAAGTGGAAATATTCACCAATAATGCATCTTACTTTAAAGAAACATCAGGGTTGAATAGAATAGTACATGTCAGCCCCCATTTAGAATGTAGCTATCGAATAGTACCAGATATCTCAACACCTACAAATTTTAATACTATTATCGTATATTTCTATGCTACTTCATCAAAATCTTTCCTAACTAATAAAACATGGAGCACGCAACCTACATCACCAATTCTAACTCCTGGGTATAATAACGCCAGTACGAGATTTCAGGTTAATGTGTATGGAGATTTAGCGCCCTAACTATAAATAATAATGTGAAGGCGTATGAGAAGGCTCTGAAATTGTGTGAAGAATACACTGATTGTGTATTGTATGATGAAGCACGTCGGAGTATCGTAATCAACGTTGGAACAACTTACTTAGACGTGGTCGAGCTAGAGCTAACAAAATTAGGCTATAAGCTTATATTTACAAATAAATTCAACAACGACAATACGGTAACGTGCACCTTCAGTTATGATCACACTCCCAGCGAATGCTAAATATTATTCTTTTGTAGATAAGACTTCTGCTTATAATTCGGCGTTCGACATTACATGGTCTTTCGTTTATCAGGTATCGGGCAGTGAGAGTGTTCAGCACGGAGTAGCTACTTTTTTAACATACGACTTTGATAGAGTTAATGTATTTCCAGTACTGAGCGGCAACGGCCGTTTTTTATCCACACAGCCTAAATCGCTAGAGACTGTTGATATAGTAGAATATAGAGAACCGGCGCCGAACTTCACTACCCCTTATAATATTTTTACTGTTGCAATTGATTCGACAGGTCTTTTCGCTCTCAGTGGTAATAGTGATAATGGGTTCCGGAAAGGGGTCACAGAAAGTGAAGTCATACCGAACGCTTTAATAGTTCGAACATATGACGATACGGTCGTATGTAATATACCGCTACCAGAAGACTTCAGCATTATTAATAACGTAAACGTTATAAGATGTAACTATAGTAATATAAAACGTACACTAGATGTTCAATATAGAAATTACAACTCTACTGCTTTTTCATTAATTACTTCGATTAAGCTAGACTTTGCACTGACTATAGATAGTACAGGCTCTGCAGAGCCTCTTTACCCGGGAATGTCTTTTGGTTCACCACTGTCAACAACAAACTCAGGTGCCAATACATTTATTTTATATACCCTTCAATCAGACGGTGTACCGACAGGTATTGATATACCTGTTGAGGTTGGTGATTCGGTTAATATATTACCGCCTATTTCAGAGTGCATAGTAACAGGAGTAACTACTACACTGGCACCAGGAGTAACTACTACACTGGCACCAGGAGTAACTACCACTACATCAGCACCAGGCACAACAACATTATCACCTGATGATATAGTATGCCCAGCTGATCCTATTCATTGGTGGGATCTTACAGACACGTTAACCGGTGTTGTGGATCAAGGTACTGAGACATGGGGATCGTTAAGTAGCGTCTCCGGCCAGTCGCCTGTACTTTCCGCAGGTGAGGGGCCTGGCGGCCAGGACGTTTTAGCATTTAATAACAATAGGAACTCAAATACATATTTTACTACAGGTACATATGGACCGAGTTCACAGTACCTGTATCAGGAAGGCTTAAAGGAGTGGGATGGTGAAAACAGTGATGAAGCATCTGTTACGTTCTGGCTAAGAATGCAAAAATCTCCCGGAGAGACTAGCCTGGTTGGTGAACCACCCAATCACTGTTGTGAAAGTTACGGTACAGTTTTGTGGTGGGGGTCAATTGACGATAATCAAGTACTGTGGCAGATTAACATACAAAATGAAGAGCTAGCCCCTCAATATCCAGTATTATTTAAGTGGGAGGGAACAACGAGCAATATTAATCAAGCGAATAAGACCTTATATGTTAATGTTGAATCATCACAATGGTATCACTACACTATTACGCTTACATCAGAGACGTTAAATATATTTGTTAACGGTCAGCTGGTTACTTCATCTCCAAATAATGACGGTGTTAGCCTCGGCAATCTTATTAACAGGCAATTTGTAATAGGCAATGCAGGTAGCTTAACTGAGCCGGCTCAGTCAAGGTCTGCTTTAGATGGAGAGTTAATGTCACTAGGTATATATGACAGGGCACTTAATATTCGCGAGGCAGTGTATTTATATAACAATGGTTCAGGTCGGCAGTATGCTGATTTGGCACTAGAATGCCCACCTACTACCACAACAACAACAGCAGCACCTACTACGACACTACCTCCAGGTACTACGGCACCGCCAATAACGACTACAACCTTAGCACCATCAGCTCTTTCAGCACTAATGGAGGCGCCTTTACATTGGTGGGATCTAACCGATCTTGATCAAGGTATTTACGATTACGGCTTTAAGTCATGGGGATATCTAGAGGTACCATTCGACGCATATCACGGGTCGCGTGCACCTGTTATTGCATTGGGTGCGGGCCCGAGCGCGCGCGACGTTCTCATGTTTGAAAATCCAGGAGGCATTACCTTCGATGGACATGATTATTTAATCAGTAGTGATCAACACTATTATGATGGTGGAATTGATTATACTGAATTTAGTTTCTCATACTGGGTTAATTTATCATCAATGCCCGTGGATCTTAATAACGGTCTTGGATATACTGGCCTGAGCACGATAAATACAGGCATTTTCTCCTGGGGAAATAATGAAGAGACTGATTTAATGGCTTCTGGTATTGTAAATTCTGCTGAAAATGATACACCTCTTGCTGCTAGGTCAGAAGATTGGTTTGGAGCTGATTCAGATATACGTTCAGATCTGAACGTCAATACTGGTCAATGGTACAACGTTACGTTTGTTTCAAGTGCGGAAAAGCAGGAGCTATATATTAATAACGTTCTACAGCCTTTGAGCGGCTCAGTACCCTTAAATATTGACTATTATAAAGGGTATTTTATAATTGGTACGTTTTATAAAGCATTAGCATTTAATTTTGAAGATACTGACCCGTATGCGCTGAACGGTCAAATGATGTCACTCGGCATATGGAACTTTCCTCTATTAAGTGCAGATGTCGCGAGGTTATGGAATGATGGTAACGGTGTAGTGTATGAGGATTTAAACATATTGCCAACTACTACGACAACGACAACAACGACGACAACGACGACGACGACGACGACAACGCTAAATCCTAACATATTTACTACTAGCTTTTATAGCGATAATATTACTGAAATATCTATTTTTGGAAATGTACCTGACCTTTGGGTAGTGAATGATGTTAATATCGATGAAATTAGTATCGGTAGTAGCTGCGAGGTTATAGGAGAGTTTGCGTTTTACGGCTGTGAAAATATTGCTGAAATAACTATTCCGAGCTTTGTCGATGCTATATGTGCTCGGGCGTTTAGCTCGATAAGTGCTGTGTCTGCATTGACTATTGAGTATGGAGTATCAGCTATTGGTGAAAATGCATTTACTGGTGATACTGCACTATCAGGGCGCATCGTCATACCTAACAGCGTTACGGTTCTAGAGACTGGGGCGTTTGAGGGATGTACTTCACTGTCTGCTATTGATATATCAACAAGCCTATCTCAAATTAAATCATACACATTTAATAGATGTACTGGTATGGTAGGAGATGTAGAAATTCCTTCAAATATATTACGAGTTGGTGATTATGCGTTTGACCGTAAGGCAGTTGGTGGGCAGTTGACGCTTAATAACGGCCTTACTGGTATTGGCTTTCGTTCGGGGTTAGGTAGGTTTACTGGAACATTAACGCTTCCAGATACGCTGGTCGAGATCGCAGAGCGTGGATTCGTCGACGGTTCTGGAACTGGTGCTGAGCAGAGCGGGAATTTAGTTATACCAGATAGTGTAGAGCGAATAGGATACCGGGGATTTTATAAAGCAAACATGTCAGGACAATTAACCATTGGTGCACGCTTAAGCGCAGGTATTGTTGACACAGGATGGAACAGTGCTAATATGTTTGAAAATTCGAATTTCAGCTCATTAGACTTAGGCAATAATATAACAGTCGTTGACTCTTATATGTTTAAAAATTGTAAATTTATTGGTGATTTGGACTTACCAGAGGGTTTAACAGAGACTAGAGAAGGTAGCTTTACTGGATGTACGGGATTGACAGGGAGCTTGACCTTACCGTCAACTATGTCTGTAATTGGTAGCGACTGGACAGGTTGTAACTTTAGTAGTGTCTCGTGTTTTGCTAATACCGCACCATCAGCCAATACTGTTATCATACCATCTACTGATATTTTTATACATGTACCTTCTGGTTCATCTGGATACGGTACTACATATGTTGGGTTGAGCGTAATTGAAGATTTACCGTAGACTTAAGTTGATATATCAACAATTTTAAATAATTATTTACATGAGGAAACTGACGATTGGCATGTGTTGCTATGATGATTATGAAGGTGTGTTTTTTACCATCCAATCATTGAGGATGTATCATCCCGAAGTAATGGATCAGGTTGAGTTTGTAATTATAGACAACCACCCAAATTCAAAGCATGGTAAATTGGTGAAAGAGTTTACAGGGCATATTAGACAGCCATTTCAATATATTCCGTTTGATGAATATAATGCAACGGGAATAAAGAACCTAATATTTGAACATGCAAAAACACCTTACGTTATGTCAATCGACTGTCACGTTCTTATAAGACCAGGTGCTATAAAAAAATTAATTGAGTATTATGATCAGGGATTAGATAAGGGTAATTTGTTGCAAGGTCCCCTTATACATGACTGCTTATCTTCAACTAGTACATTCTTTAATAAGAAATGGGGCTCACACATGATGGGTCAATGGGACCGTAATGAAAATTTAATTGACTATGATAGTCAACCGTTTCCTATTAACTCGCAAGGAATGGGACTATTTTCAAGCAGAAAAGAAAATTGGTTGGGATATAGCCCGTTGTTCCGTGGGTTTGGAGGAGAGGAGCAGTATATTCACGATAAATATAGAAAAGCCGGTAAGGAAGCTCTATGTTTACCTTTTCTAGGGTGGATGCATAGGTTTAATCGAGTTAATGGAGTACCATATCCAAATAAGCTCGACGAGAGGTATCGTAACTATATAATAGGGAGGATGGAGCTAGATATGGATTTTGATGACGTAGATGAAAACTTTAAAGACACACTTTCGGACGAAATAAGAAGCTCAATAAAGGCAGAGGTAGCGGGCTTGTTAGGAAATAAGGAGGTTGACATAAAAGCAGTAGCAGAAGCAGTAGAGACTCCTGTACAAATCAAAAGTAAGCCCACCGTCAACGTAGCAGATGTTATTAAAAGAGCTAGAGCGCAAAATTCATGAATAAGGATAATAATACCATAGTTAGGGCAGACATATCGTCAATTCTTAAACGATCTGGCATCGCACCGGGTGGTGAACCAGAAGACGTGCTATCTGCGGATGCAGTTGATACACCATCTTCCGTTGACGATGATCATTCAGGTAGGGATGATATAGAAAGGGCTTTGTATGAAGATGCGATGAGATCGTTACAGCAAAAGGCATTGCCTGCTATACTAGATAAATATAAGGGTACTACCGAAAAGCTGGTTATTTCCTTAAAGGAGGAGCTGGGTGAGGAAGTCTTTATAGCTCACTTTAAAGAGTTTCCATTAGATGTTCGTAGTAAATTAGAAAAATCTGATATGCGTATGCATCTTAGCCCATCTAAGGGCGTTCCAATCGATCCTAACTCACCACCTATAACTGACGAGGGTATTCAACCACAGCGCGGACGTACATGACGGGAGAGATATCTAGACAGGCTGCAGGCTGCAGCTTTAAAAGGATCTCCTGAACATCAAAAAGATTTGAACGAGCTTCATGAGCTAGCCGAAAAGGGTGATCAGGCTGCTATTAAAGATATTAAATACATTCAGGATGGCCTCAAGGAGGTTCCGAGCGAGTGATAGGGTCGATAGGCTTAAATATTACCCATAGCTGCTTCTACGGTGAGATCGTGTCTCATCGCTTCGAATCGCTCGTCTATATATTTTTGAAAAGCTAGAGGCTTGACCCATGCATTACTTTTAGTATCTAAGCCTAGCTCTTCGCATTTAGTTGAAACAAAGCCAACACCCTCTATTAAGCACGCCCATCTTGCCATCTCATCAATAGTCATTTCGTGTGTTTTACCGCTCTTGAGGTTAAATTTAATCTTCTTATTCATATATAATATATTATATCAGAGTTCCTCCTCTTTACCTGCCCGTAGTGAGTCATACATACTATTTAAACTAGGTTGATTAGTCTGCAGGACAGTTTCATAATCAACATCAACACGGAACGTGTTTCTGCATACGTCACACTTGAAGATATTATCTTTATTAATAAATAGCGGCTCTTCATAGGAGCCCTTACCACATGGGCATGTTACTTTAACAGTCTGCAAAGCTAACACATTACCTAACGCGTCTTCTAACTGAGAGACGATATTCTTTTTACGTGAAAGTGAATTAATTACAACAATAGCTAGGAAGTGACATATCAACGATGCTGTAAACCCCTTCCAAAAGCTATCAAAAAGCCCTTGTAATACAAACCCTATTCCACTACTCACCAATAACACTAAAACTAACGAAACAACAATCTTCTTCATATATAGATTGTATGCTATATTAGCAAATTATCAAGCTCTTCCGGTATATTTTTAATAATATGTGCACCAACTTGGTCTATTAAGTTATTAAGTCTATCAATAGCGTGTTTATCAGTTTCAGCATTACTCAAAGCATCTATACTACTCTTAACACCCACTAAATTAATATACATGCTACTTAAAAGCTCCTTTACGTCACCGATTTGATGAGGAACTTGCTTAGGCGCGTTGTGAGTCTCTCTTTCTTCTTTTTCGTTCTGATTTTCCTGTCCCTTTGTAGACATAGCATGCTGTATAGGAACTGATAAAAATGAAGTACTATAGGCCGGCTTATTACTATCGCTCATATTGTTATTTATTCCATGTGATTGTAAAAACTAATAAATAAAAAGCTATTATAGTATATAAATGAGTATACGAGCAATAAATAACTATATGACCAGGTATGAAAATAGATTTTTTAAGATGCTAGCTGAAGCTGATGAGTTTGATGAGGATCGCGATGCCATGGAGGCATCACTTGATGACGGAACTTCAGCAGAAGACTTCGATACACAGATGCCGGACCCGGCTGAAGCTGATGATGCAGCTATGCGAGCTGCTCAAGCCACTAGTGATCTTGCAATGCAGATGCAACAAGAACTTGAAGGGTGGGTTAGTGAGATGGATGCCTTCCTTCACAAGCTTAATGGTCAAGACGGTTCTATTCAGAGCGTATTGTCTAACTCAGAAGCAGATACTATTTTTGATCGCATGAAGCAGTCAGAACAGAGAAAAATTACACGTGTAGCTACAGAACTAGCTTCCCTTACTGAATCCTTTAGAGGTTATCTTGCACAGACCGATAATCCTCAGTTCAGAGGAGTTTAATTATTCTGATACTTTTTAATTTAAGATAATCTAACAATACCTTCGAGTCCTTCGAAGGTATTTTTTTTGCAAAAGTCATGACTAATTTCATCAATCTTACATGTCATAGCAATATCATTAAAATCCTTAAAGCGCTTGCCGAACTTTTCGGGCCATATAAACACCCTCTCACCTTGTTGAAGCAAGGCCTCAGTCTTGATAAGGGAAGCCCTATCAACCCACTGAGAGTCGAGTATCCACACGGCATCATAGAATTTAAGAGGGCCATCAAGCTGTTGTTTTTGTCGATCAGTGAATGATCTACCTTTTTCAGTAATACCTGCTACTGCTACAGAGTTCTTAACAAAGAAAGCATCCATCGGCCCTTCAAATACATATACCGTATCATAATCATTAGTTACTTTATCCACGTTGAATAGCGGTTTCTGCGCGCCTCCGCTTTTACTTAAGAACTTAGGCTTTGTTTTTTTATCACGGCTCAATACAGTCCTCGTTTGATAATGTTCAATTTGATGATTTTCATTAACAAACGGAATCACTAACCGGTTTTTATGAACTCTATCAGTTAACGATAGATAGAGATTATCAGGTCTGTTAATTGCTGTATCCAACCGTCTTTGCTTAATGAGATTGATAGTAGCCCTAACCACGTCGTTGTCTTTATAGTATTCAAGCTGTGACTTATCAGATAGGTTAATACTATCTACAGGTAATGACTCTGTATTAACAACTACCTTATGACTACTTTCGTCTAGTATAGTATCTACATCAGGAGTATAGTCCTTGAGCTCGTTAATTATGACTGAGTCATCAACACCTGACACAGTCTTTATCCACTTAAACGGCTTACTAGACCATCCACAGTTATGACAATATATATTGTCGTTCTTCGGGACATAGTAACATCGCCTCTTCTGACCTCGCGAGCCTCCCTCTCTACACACCGGGCAACCACATTGATAAACGTGGTTGAACTTATTAAACATAGGCCTATAACCAAGTTCGTAGAACTTTAAGACCACATAATCCTCTGGCAGTTTCATGAGAAAAACGTCTCGAGCTTATCACGGAGGAAGAACAATGTATGCCATGACTCACGATTATTTAAAATCCGGTCAAAATTCCTCTGCTCGCACTCACTTATAAACATATCCCAGTCTCCCGTGATAGGTGCATCGAGCTGTTGTTGGTAGTATTCAACTTCATCTACGAGCTCAAAAACTTTATCTAAAGAGAATAGTGAACGGTTGGTATCAAATATCACTTGCTGATCCTCTGTTAATACTTGTGAACCGTCTAAGAACTTACGCGTCCTTACCTTACCGAACCCTGGGATCCCCGGCACGTTATCCGACTTATCGCCTTGTAAGCACTTAGCTTCTAACCACTGCTCGCGAGTATATCCAGTCATTTCCTCAAACGCGCTATGTGTATATTCTTTTTTACGTATAGGATCGAATAGTACTGTCTCTGTATCAACAAGCTGTAAGAAATCTTGATCAACTGAGATGATCACCTTGTTACCCGGATACGTCTTACAAATATATGCAACAATATCATCTGCCTCTAGCTCACGCGGAAATATTGACGGTAAGCCTAGATACGATAACATCGACTTAATAATATCGTTATTTGCAAACGGTGACGGGTCGCTGGTCCTATTACCCTTATACCCTTCAAACTCAATCTTACGAGAGTTAACCTGATATTCTAGCTTTTCATCCCATACCACAATCGTATCGGTAGGTTTGAACCTATTTACATATGAGTAAATAGCATTCAGGGTAAAATATATATGTAGCCCGGATACATCATCCGACCCACTACGCTTCGATTGATTCTTCGCTGTCCAGAACGTGCGATGTAGAAGATTGTTCCCGTCTATTATTAATGTTTTCATTTTTTTCGTACTGCGCTACAGACACTCCAACAACATATGTAGGAGCACGTTCGACATACCTTATTATATCAGAGTTCCTAGCTGTGTCAAATGACTCAAAAGGAACATCCCGGTTTTCCATTGTAGGCACCGCTAAGAAGCAGTGAGATGAATCAATCGATTTAATAAAAACCAACATCTCACCGGCATATACACCAGTTTCAACAGCATATATATCACCTTTAACTAACTCCTTACTCTTCATATAATAACAATTGCAGGTATCGTAATAATGACGATCTCAACGCATCCTTACTCATTTGACTATCCTCTGAACGTATTATTACCGTATCGCCCTGCATATCATACCCTATTAGTACAAAGCTACTTAAAAACTCCTTGACAATACATCCTAATGCATTGTCAATATCAACACCCTTATCATATGTACTATCATGCTCAACTCGCATTTTTTTAATTTCCTCGAGCAGGTTCTGTATATCACTATCTGACAAGTTCTCTTTTTCGTCCATAAAATTATTTATAACAGCTATGTTGCTTGTGGTATACCTTTATGAAATAACGTTGTTATTATTACCTCCATCGACGAAGTCTTAACAGAGAAGTTTCGCGGGAAATATTGACCACCATCATTAAATTCAAACATTTCCTCATTGAAGTCTTTGTTTTCATAGCATGTTATAAAAACAGACGTGTTACCCGGATCGATCATAATAGTCCACTTCCTAGGATCTCCCTGTGAGTAAATATCACATATTTTCCAGGTTACGAATCCAGAGTCCTTTAAGCGTTTAACAAAATATGATAGTGTTGTTATTTTATTTTTTGATTTCGATTTCATTGAGTTAGTGATGATATTATATACTTTAATTTAATGTCAGATGAGTTATTATCAACAACAAGTACTCCGTACTCAGTATTAACGCTGCAGTTATATGTATTATCTATATGTGATAACAATCTAATATTATCAAAATTAATTGATATTGGCTTCAAATCAAATGATGCTTCATGCACGGTTAGTGAGTAATTATCAGTATTATGTCTAGCCCTGTCAGTGAGATCTGCTTTAAGTAGCTTATCTTCTGTATAGAAATATACTTTATTAGTCTCTGAGGCAAACGTACTACCCTTCAGCAAGGCCTGTATAATATCTTTTGAGAGTTCGAATTCAACATCAAACTCAAAACCTCTAATCTTGTTAACATTAAGACCAGGCTTAGCAAGGAAACCTTCTTCGAACAGATGATACTTAAACTTAACATCACTGCCTTTATACTCTAAATTGTTGGAGTTAATAATTAATACGAACTCTTCACAGGTTAAAGTGTCGAGCACTCTTTGCAGCTTCTTAATATCGGGAATATTGATAGTAGTTGTAATATCAAAATCTCCCTTAAACTCCGCCAATAACACGAGAGTGTTATCAGCTGATGAAATAAGAGCCTCTATACCGTTGGATGTTATTTCGAAAATTGCACTATCGTTTATTTTTGAAACAGAATCCAAATATCTTAAAAATTCATTGCGGTTTTTTATTCTTAGCTCTCTTGGCATTATAATTTGATTTTATACTATTATCTCGAATTTCAACTAACAATCTGTTATTTTTCTCAAGCAGTTCAATTACTTTATCTACCTTGTTAGGTTCGGTAAGATCAAACTCCATCTGGTTAGGGTCAACTAGTACAGTCTCTTGAACTTGAGCTAGTTCAGCCGCGGCCCGGGCCGGGGTAACAGCTGCCGGAGCAACCGGCACCGCAGCTGGTGCTGCGGATTGGGCTGATACTGCTTGAGATGGTCTGTTAGGTGGTACTTTTTGTGGCGGTGCGCCTTCCTGTTGAACAGGTGCTCTTAACACCTGCTCAAATTGATCCTTAATTTGAGTGGATCTAGGCTGTAGCTGCGGTGAACTACCAACTAACATATCGTCAGTTTTTTTAGACTCGCCATACATCTGCCCGGTAAACTGCAATAGTGCATTTTTTTCTTCAGGTGTCATCTTACAGATCTTTTAGAAGTTCATCGATATCAATGTCATCATCTACTACAGTACTGCTGCTCTCAGCTACTACACTTTCAACCACTGGGGATGGTCCGGTAGGAGCTGCAACTACAGGACTACTGACCGGCTCTGCACTCGGTGCATTAGCCCCTACGTAGAAGTGATCATCTAGCATTTTAACTAACTCGTCATAAGATTTGAGATTGAATACTTTTGCAAGATCAAACACCCCATCGTATACCTCCTTCTGTTGATCTTCAGTAAGGTTCAGCTTACCAGCAGTAGTAAATCGAGATGATACATATGTAGGATATTCGCCTTGCTGCTCAACCTTAATCTTAAAGCTGACACCTTCAGAGCCTAAATCAAAAATCCTCTGACCGAACTCCTCTGCATCCTCGCCTTGAATTGCTTCTGATATGATCTTATGTAACTGCTTACCGTATCGCAGGATCTTAACCTTACCATTATTATCCGGGTTCTGTGGATCATCTACTACATATACATTAACCAACCACTTCTCCATACGTCTGATAGTGTTAGCCATTTCTTTCTCTTCGTCTGACCCAACTCTAAGAGCCTTAAAGCGAGCCTCTGAAATAGGATCCCTCTCACCGAATGTAGTAGGGGAAAGGGCTTGTACATATTCACCTGTACCGAAGGACGTCCATCCTTGATTATAGTGATGAAAGAATGTATTCTTTGGATCCGGTGCGTATGGTAGAAGCCTAACAGTATATGTGTGACCTGGTGTGGTTTTCATTATCTCGGTATAAGAACCTCCACTTGTATTTTGTACTAGTGCGTCCTTAATGGACTCGAACATCGATGCGTTAAATGTATTGCTCATAATATTTGTTTTTTTAGTTTTTAGTTTTTAGTTTTTTTTCAATCAACAAGAAGCTCTTACTTACAACATCCTTAAGACGTGTCGATTTAAGGAAGTTAACTCTCGTATCATTTATAATAATATTATAGTCAGGTACGAGAAAATCAAGCAAGTCTGTACCGATTTCTTGAATTTTTTTACTACACCCTAAGCCATGTAGTGTATAAAAGTTAATTTTATGTTCCTTTAGGTGCTGTAATGTGATAGGAATGTTGCTTTCTGATAGTGTTTTATATTCGTCGAGGGTTATACCTCTTTCTACACAATAATTATAAATGAACGCGCAACACTTCTTACATCTATCAACAACCTCAGCACTATCCGGATTTTGCTGCTCTCTCTGCCTCAAATAATTTGTGTAACATTTTAATGAGCGGCGAGTAGTATAAAACCGCAGATCAAAATGACTATCTTTATCGTATACAAAGTATGGAGCTTCAAAATAAACATCCATATTAATGTTAGGATTTCTTTTAAAAAGCCCGTCAAGCTTTTTAAGTAGTACGTAAATTTCCGGGTCAAGGTTGGTGAAGTTTTTTCTGAGCTTGAACGGCTTATTTTTACTCTTTCTACCAGCCACTAAAAAAGAATTATATATACATTTCTCTTTCTCTGTTATCATTTATTACGTAGGTTCAAATACTTAGTTATATATTTCGACTTGGTGATCGAAATATCGTAGTCTAAGAATATTTTAACTACTTCATAGTCAGAATCAACTCCTAATAGCTCTTTTAGTACAGATTTTATTTTTTCGTCGTCTAGTACTAGTATAAAAACGTTCTGCAATGATAATCTTTTACCTCTTAAAAGAGAGCAATAAGTACAAAAGCAGAGAAGTATATGTTCGCTTTCTTTGTCTATTATACTCTGTGAAGGGCTTACTGATGGTTTTACATACATTGACATAACGTCTTACTAAAAGCTAGAAAGGTATCTGTTATACTACCAGCGGCTACGTCATCGCGTCCTGACCCACTACATAACTTTTCTGCTAAAATATTTACTTTAATATTATTATTTTTACTTCTTCTAAATAGAACCGTTCGAGTTTCAAGATTTACTACGATTGCTACTTCCGCACTATATTTTTTAAGCGCTAAATTGGCAATATCGTTCATTGCATGATTCGCGAAACAACTTACAACTTTACTATCCTTTATTACACCAGTAAAAAACTCTGTATCGGTCACCGCCTCTTTTAGTCTATTAAAATAAAGCTTAATAGAATTTTTTTCATGAGCGTCAAATTCAGAAAATCCGTGCTCGTATCTCTTTATAAACTTATCAACCTTAGGTCTGTTGTACCCCATAAAAACAGCATTCAGCTTAATTGAATTAGATATACTTAGTGCATTACTACAGTAATCGCCTGCCATATTATACAACAGCTGCAATTCATCACTGCACTGTCTTGATAGCTTATCTAATAAAACTTCAGTACATGAACTCTTTTCAGCAAATATTGTTTTTGCATGCTTATATTCTTGTTTAATATTATAGTTGTCCACTATAATAACTCTTTCGTTGTCTAATAATTGCGAGATTTTATCTGGGATTATTAGACCAATAATAAACACCTTGTCATAGCTGCTAAAGTTATCAATCACCCACCCTTTAAGTAGTCCTGGGAAGTCATGACTATTAGCCTCTCCTGTAGTTAGCTCACATTTAAGTATATTTTTAAGTGCGATTGCCGAGCATGCCCCGTCCAGACTACTATTAACCCATGCAAACACCTTCATATACTTATAATATATAGTCAGGATGTGAGAAATTTCAAGCTCTAATGTTTAATTGCTAAACGATTGTAATGATCTAAATACCTCATCATCACCATCTTCACCTATATCGTCCTCTGTCTGAGTTATTGAGAGTGTATTGTAGTCAACTCTCATAGCCTGAGTAGAGCCGCGAGGACCGTATCTATTCTTCATCATCCCCATCCTAATAATATCCATCTCCCTGTCTTCTTCGTTCTGGTAAATTGAACATATACAGTCTGCAGTAGCAGCTAAACCTATAGATTCAGAGATGGTAGCGAGTTCAGGATTGTCCTGATCGAATCCGGAGCGGTTAAGCTGTGTCGCAGATATTATAGGACATTCAAACGTGTATGACATAGCACGTACTTGTTCCGTTACGTGTTTAATACGCTCATATGAGTTATTCCCAATAGTAGAGTGGAGTAGATTTAAGTAATCGAGCACGATGGCATCGAGCTTAATGCCCTGATCTTCAAACTTCTTAATAAATGCACGTAGTTGATTGACTGTAATTGTAGCAGGTGGAAACTCCTTAATGAAGATCTTACCCTCCTCTTGATTGATTACATGTTTAATAGTTGGGCCGTTCTGCTTGAGCTCGCGCATTGGTATCTTAGTGGCGTTAGTACATATACGCTGTGCATATAACATCTCTGACATTTCTAATGTCACTAGCAGAACATTCTTACCTTGCTGTGCTATATTATGCGCAATATTACCGAGAAATATTGACTTGCCAATATTGGTCTCACCAGCAAATACATATAATGACTTACCATTTTCTAGGAATCCGCCTCCTAAACATTCATCTAACCACTCCCACTTTGAAGGTATAAATCGCTGCTCAGCATTTAGATCATCCACTAATAAGTCGATATCATCATACATATTAAATCCTAAATCTGTAACAAGGCTGATGTTACATGACTCTTCGAATTTTTGAAGTACATCTGATGTGTCGACCTCGCCCCTTGCTACATCTTCTGCAACATTAAGCATAGTATGATATACTGACTTTTCCTTGAGGAACTGCTCAGTGTTATCATACAGCTCATCCTTATCTAAGGTTTTATCAATACTAGAAAACGATTGTACTAACGTCTTAAACGATTGCTTCTGCTCATCAGTAATTAAGTATGATTTAATCTCTGTAATCGTAGGTAACTTATTACGCTTTTCCGTAAAGTCCTTTACGATTTTAAATATACTTGCGATATTTTTATTTTTAAAATACTCCGGCTTAACTATATCTGCGATTGAAGCTAGATACCCGCTATCAGTTAAGGACTTATATATTACGACATCCTCAAACGTATCTAGATTTAATCTACTCACTACTATAGTATAGTATTGGATGCGCGCAAATCAACTAATCTTTGAAATATGGTATAAAATCTTTTGCAAAGAATTGAAAAACGCGAACGCTGAGGAACATCATATATGCCACACACTTCCAGTATATTGAGTTACCGGCTTGCATATACATATGATCGAGGAAGATTTGATCTGCATCTTCATTATCAATATCGAACGCGGTATAGTGTATGTCGTGTATCTTACAACTCTTATTAAACTTTTCACTGAGAGCTACCCTAAACCAATGAGGCATGCATGGCATACCGCAATAACAATCACATTCAGGTAGTACTGCTCCTGTTTCTTTAGTTAGTCTCTTAAACTCTCGATCTAAAAAAGTATCCACATCCATGACATAATTATTTAGTATGTCTGTGTTTGTTAATAAACCAATCCTGACCTTTCTCAAACTCAAGTGTAAATTCTCTTAGACCGGGAGAAGCGTGTGTAATTAAGACGTCACTTACACCTACCTTAAATTTAGCCTTGTGCGCAGACATACTATAGTCAATATCATACATATGCCATTTAGCAGGGCATTTTTCATCAAAACGTATCTTCTCAAACACCTCACGTTTAATAGCCATGAAGACTCCATCTACTATTACAGCTCTGTGTGGGTAAGGTCCAAATGATGTCATACCTTTAGCATTATCTTGTAAGTGGGCTACTGCACCATGAAGATTACTACTACCCATACCACCACCCATAAGATGCCATAAGACCGGCTTCTCAAGCTTACACTCTGTCGCACCAGCAACGCCAAACATATCGAACCGATTGAAGTTCTCGAGTAGTTTAGCCTCCGTAACGTTTTCTAAAATGACATCATCGTGACATAAAACTAAATAATCAACACCTTCCTTTACACAAAAATCAATTGCTTTGTTATATGCTTTCGCAATTGACATTTTGTTACGTTCTTTAAAGTAAACCTCAACACCGTCTATATTTTTACTAGTCTGATATAGTAAACAGTCCTCTTTATTGCCTTTCGTAAGTGAAAAATAAAATACTTTCATATGAATAAAAACGGTGACTTAATACTGAACGTACCTACCTTATTAAACCTGGTGGTTTTTTTATTTAACTTTAAGATAGTTCCTTCTGGAACCTCCTTATAACCTTTACCGGGAAGGGTCGAATAATCACCCTTGCTATTATAGTGTAATAAGGAACCACACCTCACAAGATACACGTCGCTCGCTTCACAATCAATGATAGCAAGTGCAAATGTTCCTTGTAGCATCTCAACCGCTTGCTTTATATACTTAACAGGTTGTGGAGTTTTATCGCTATTAGTATCACTAAAATACTGTAGCAATTCCGGTATAAGTGATGTGTCGACCGGGTTTGCAGGTGACGGCATGCACCATTTAGTTAGCTCATTCACGTTAGTAATCACCCCATTATGAAACACCATCCAAGATATAGATTCAAATGGATGTGACGTAGAATAATGCCACTTTCTCATACTTGATGTAGGTGCCTGTACATGCCCGGTATAGTATCTAACCTGTACCGAGCTAATATTCACCTTATCCAGGTCAATGTCGCCCTCTTTCTTGAGTATCCATTGATCATCATCCACCAGCCTTACTACACTGCTAGCGAAATTACCCCTCTCCTTATTAGCTTCATATAACACCTCAAAAGTAGAGGAGTCGGTTGATCCAAATATCGCACACATTATAGATTATTTACTTGCAGTTTTGAATTATTCTCTTGTTCTTTTGTATCTCTTATGCTCTCAATTAATGCCATAGACTCATCTTCATGGCCGTAATATAGTCGCCTTTCACGTGGAATTCGCCAAAAGAAGTCAAGTTGTGAGGTTGCGCTATCGGTTGCAAAACAACTATGCGGGTAATCAACGCCGTCCCCCTCATACGGATGCTTCATCCATTTCTTTCGTTGTTTTTTTACTTTCTCAATACCAACACCTTTTAGTGTTTTTTGGCCTAGTCCCTTTATTTTAAACAGGTCGTTATTTTCTTTAAATGGTCTCATAGCGGCTATGCGATTAGCTGTAGTTTTACCAATACCTGGTATTTTACACAGCTCTTTTTGTGTAAGTGTATTAAAATCCTTATAATTTAGCTTCATTGGTATAAATATATTATATGAGCGACTTCTGCAAATTCAACGATATTTATGATAGACTTAGCGTTTTAGATGAAAGTGTTTCAAAAACCTTTCCAGGCCTTAAGCAACCATGGGGAAAAGCGGCTAAAGAAGCGCGCAGTATCGGTGCTAGTGCACCTACTAGAGAGGCTAAAAGCGCTATATTAAATATTATTGTAGGTTTAATGTCAGATCGTATTGGTAGAGAGCTAACCTCTCAGGAAGAGAGAGATTTATTGAGATTTAGGAACATTCCATCACAAAAGCCTCTAGTTGATTTCCTACAATCACAAGAAATTGACGGTCATAAATATGCAAGTGTTATTAATGACGCGTCACCTGCAGATATTGAAAAAGCAGCGGTCGGTACAGGTATTGCTGATCCGGTTGAGTTTCAAATTGGTCAGAGATCTGATCAGCGTAAGGAGGTATATAAAAAGAGAGCAGAGGCTAGAGCGGAGGCCAAGGCAGAGGCATCGGCCATGGCTGATGCTGCGCAAGACGGAGGTGATGATGAACTTGCAAATAGTCTAGATGAGGTTGGGGATGTCTTTAGCGATCTTACTGCTAGTATTGATGCATCAAAGGAAGATCCAACGCACCTGGTCGAAATTAAGATCAGCGACGCGTCCTTTGCTGACGAAGTTAAGGCGGTAATTGCTAAGTACGCTAATAAAGATGGTGTTGAAGTGAGTGGAAATACTGTACAGTTCTCAGCCGATCCAGGTTCGCCTATTGCCACTATTGTCGGTAAGGTTGGTGTTGGAGCTGCAGAGAAAGCATTGCAGAAGGACATTGGATCAATTACAAATAGCGCTGTAGTTATTATACCACCTGATAGTGATGCGGCTATTGAGGATGGTGAAGAGCATAAGGATGAGGTGGTTGTTGGAGCGATGGTTTTAGTTAATGGTGAGTGGTATGCTGTTGATGCAGTTGATCATGAAGTAAGTACGGTAATATGGGCATCAAATAAAGATGGTCAAGAGTTTGAGTTTACTTTAGATGATATTGAGAGTGTGGATACATCTAGTGTTGAAATCTTTACTGACCCACCAGTAGAAGATGCAGAGGAGACAGTAACCGAGTCATACACATCTATGTGGATGACAGATCAAAGGGCAAGTGATAAAAGGAACGTCAAGCCTATTGTAGAGTCAGTATCGTTTAAAGATAGATTTAAACCTACTACAAGTAAGCAACTCGAAGAGCTTAGAAGATACGGTTTGTAATTTAATTAAATATACTAGTCTGATATGAGTCAAAAAGATGAAGATATTAAGGCTATAATAGCTCAGACTATTACTGAGTTACATGCCAATAATGCTGTACAGGTACAGAAGCCAAAAACTCTACAGGGCTGGATTTATGTTATTGGTGCTGTTATTGGCGGTGTTGGCTTTTTAGGAGCTGGTGTTATATATTTAAGTGAAATCGCAAAGCATGCTGACGCTCCACATCATGGTGGTGTAGAGGTGCTGGTTCAGAAGTTTTCTGATGTACAGGAATCTCATACAAACGATAGAGATGTTCATAGAACTGATGCTGAGCTACAGCTGAAGCTAATGAAAGAAACTGCACCTATCAAAGAGGATTTACATGCAATTAAAATGGATGTTAGGGAGATTCAGAGGTCAGTTGACATCCTAGTTGAGGATAATAGACGAAAGCGTGAGTGACAAATAGTATTGTTCTTATTGAAATTATAGTTTTTTTGTAATAAATATTATAACACATATATAATATGACTTACGAAACGTTTAAAGCTCTTATACAACTACAGTCCCTGGCACTAACTGTTCCCCTAATAGCACTTTGTGGTGCTGTATTGTGGGAGATTCGCAAACCTGGTCAAGACGTTTGCTGGAAGGATGATAAAACGATGGGTGAGAAGAAGATGTGCTGGATACTAGTAGGTCTCTTCTTTGGATTTTCTGGTAAGATAATTGAATCTATTTGGTGGGCTATTCCATGGACACTTGACTATATAGAACACCCAGCTTGGTCCACCCTTAATAGTCTGGGTGTATTTTTTAATATTGTATTTAGACAAGTCTTCTTTACAATATCAGCCTATTGTCACTTAAGAGCATTTACATCACCAGATAAACTGAGTAACGGTCTTAAGACTGTACATTGGATACTAGGAATATCCTTAATAATGGGACAGCTCTATATGATCACTTTGTTGGAAATTAAGCCCTTAAATGAGTAGGTTTAATATAAATAATAATATGCAACATAATACGTGGAGTAAAGACAGGGATGATCTAGCATCATTGACGCACTCAGTGATCACAGAAGGTTCGACTGATCCAGATGCTGATTATTTTAAAGCCCATGACGAGTTGCCTGAGTCACAGGATGATTTAGATAACTTCAAAGCAAATAAATCAGAAGATGCTGAGAATCCAGAAGTCTTTCAACTACTAGCAAGTGTCGGAGAGTTAGATGCTGTTAGTATAGAAGAGTTCCTTCACGGTCTAGCTAATATATTTGACGATCCGGATGTAACTGATCGTGCATTTGAGCTTACCTTCGGTCACATTGGTGATGCTTATGATGCCTTTAAGAATAGAGCAAGTAACTAAGTAAGGAGTTTTATGAATAAGAACGACATGTTAAATATTGGTGATATTGCATCAAGAATAATCCTCGAGGATTGCGGACATTGCGCGGAGGACACGGATGAAGCGCTTAGACATACAGAGGATGCAGAGAGTAGTGTTGATGAGTCCTTAATAGATGAGATTCGTAAGTATCTCGATGATAAGGGTGCAGCAATTAATAAGGAGATGGAAGCTCGTCAGGCTGCTGGTGAGAATGTCTTTTGGGGAGTACCAGCTACAGAGGGTATTATTGAAGATCTTAAGCAGTATGGTATGAATGGTATCAAGTCATTAGAAGATTTTAAAGCATCTGAAGCTGCTAATGAGTATAGTGATGCTTATAAGTCTGTTAATGGTATTAGACCACGTGGATATCACTGGTCAGAACATAGTGCTGACGAGTGGGATAAGATTATTGATGACTTATATGAGCAAGCTAGAGAGTCTGAGCCTGAGAAAGAAGAGCCATATGAGCATAAAAACAGTGGAGAACCTGTTAATAAAATGGCTAGCGCCTTTTCTGCAATAGGGGAGAGTGTTAGACCTTCATCAGTATATCAGGACATGGCACAGCTATATACTGAGAGTGTACAGAGTAAAAAGTGGTAGATTTATATTTCTTTACAACCATGCTGCCTGTATAGCTCATCTAGCTTATCTTGCTGAATATACTTGATCGGATCACAATAACCTGCATCAATAAAGCCTTTTACGCGCATACTACTTGATGGTGTGGTAGCATCTGCTAGCCCATCTTCTCTGCTAGAATAGCATGTCCACGTCTTAGAGAAGTCGACACCTAGTCTTACACCCTCCTTTACAATAGCTGCCTTGGACATTGTCAGCAACGGTGCTCCTAGCGTTATCCTATGTTCTCTGTTGAGAGCAGTTAGGTTGTTGAAGGCATCTATAAACTCGTT
>Ga0070747_1000162_pt1 | contig 32833 bp, 25 predicted proteins | sample VirMetDEL_Mar_31_FD_77321 | JGI IMG/M metagenome (GOLD analysis project Ga0070747, IMG submission 77321) | Aqueous microbial communities from the Delaware River and Bay under freshwater to marine salinity gradient to study organic matter... | ecosystem: Environmental > Aquatic > Marine > Coastal... | reverse complement strand
GTACTACGAGGAGATCTTGCTGCAAAGGCTATGGATGAATCGTGTATAGCATGCGATGGATAGTAGCCTATTAAATTAAAAAAACGCCGGTAAAATTAATTACTGGCGTTTTTTTAATTATTGTATATTTTATTTTTGTATCTTTGACCATTTAGAAATGGTGTAACCTATAGTGACAGCTAGTAATATTATTTTCAACCAGCTTTCTACCTCTGTAAATGTTGTTACTGTCAATGCGCTTCCGTTTATTATGTATAGTTTTAGTTCTTGTGATACCATTATTACGTTATATTAGAAGCTCTTTTGCCCATTCCTACTCGTTTTTTTTCTGCTACAGCTTTAGATTTTTCAGCAGAAGACATTTCGCTCCACGTCTTTACAGTGTCTCCACTTATCTTTTTACTAGGTCTGCATTTTTTAGTGTTCTTGTTCTCCGCCGAACCACACACATTACCTTTCTCATCTGTCCATTTTTCCTTAAACCAGCGCTTAAGAGCTAAACCTTTTTTGGTTTTACGCACTTTTACGGCTGATGAAGGATTTTGTTTATATCCCATTGGTATATCTTATATTAGTTTATATTTCCTCCTCTTTTTCTGCATTTAGCGATATACCCGCTAGCATAGGCAGAAGGGAACACATCATACTTAGCTTTAGCTTTACGATAACAAGCATCTTTTTTCTTAGCAATACTAATTGGCCCTCCACTACCATCTGCGTTTTTTGTTACTTCTTGGTTCTGTGGTGTTTTTTTAGATCTACCTTGTTGTACTACTTTAGTAATTGGTATTCCCATATTTTTATTTTTTAAGTTCTATCTCCTTAGCTTTTAGTTTAATGCTTTGTATGTTATCTAAAGCTTTTTCCTGGTGCTTTTCTAGGTACTGCAGCCGCATGTTTTGTTCCGCATCATCTGGTAAAGCTCCTAATTCGCCTCTAGGCCATTTAACTCTAAACTCTGAGTTCATTTTAACGTACTCTTCTATTCTCATCAGCCTAACCTGTAATGATTGAATTTCTGCTATAAGCGTAAAGTAAACACCACAAAGAGACATCAATCCAAAACAAATACCTAGTATTGTTTTTATGTTCATTTGTAGCTTAGTATTTTCACCGATTTCAGCTGTCATAACTATATTACTTTGTATTTTGTTTTACCGTTTTCTTTATATGCTTTCAGGCATCTATTTCTATTAGAATCTTCGGACACGTAAGAAACATGTACCCAGGCAGGATTTTCATCTGTACCGAATTCCCATATCATTTGATCAAAATCTAGATTAGCCTTAATGTACTCATACATTTCAGCATTTGTTTTATGACCATATGTATCATCTATATCCATTGCCCTACCTTCGCAGTGTTGTGATTTAGAACTTCCGCCGATAGCTTTGTTCAACTCTGGTCCTCGATAAAAAGAGTTTATCTTAATAGGTTTACCAACCCACTTTCGTAAAGGTTCAAACACGTTTTCCGCGAGAACCTCCATATTAGCTCTATGGTAACCAGTGGGGGTATTATCTATACCTAACCTTAAAGCTGTAAAACTAACTGTGCCTTCTTTAAATGAAACATGCTTACTTATCATACTTGTATCCATTATTTATTTCTTTTTCTTCTTCTTTGTTCTCTTTCTTCTCTTAAGAAATTAGTTCTTTCAAGTATACTCATACCGCTAAGCTTTCGCTCACGGGCTACTCTATTATCTTCACGTGTTTTCTTACTTTTTTGAGCTCCTTCTTTCTTTCTTACGTCTTTGGCTTCCAGTTTTATTAGGTCGTCTTCTTCATTTTTAGCGTTTACATCCCAAGATCTAAACCCTAAAGCCAATGCTAATCTTTGGTAAATAGTATTTCTTTCGTCTAACATTTCCGCTATACCCTGGATCTCTGAATATATACGGTCTAAAGGCAAGTTAAGAGCTCCTGCGGACAGACTACCCAATACTCTATATGTTGGGCTAAGATTTAATTTACCATTAGCAGTAAGATCTAAACCTCTTTCTTTTATTACATCTTTATCATATTGGTAACCTTTAATAGCAGAGTAAATCTTTTTAATCTTAGATCCGATAGGTGGAGATAAGTTAACAGCTTGAAGGATAGTATAAGCATGATCAGCTCTGTACTCCTTTTTTGCTTGTTTAAAGTATTCTTGTATAACGTTCTTAATGGTTATTACAACAGCACCTTTTACACCCAGACCCCTTATTAAAGAATCAATAGACGAATTAAGTATTCTTGCCGTTTTTTCTTCTTTAGATTTGTTTCTTTCTTCTTCGTCCTCGTTGTCTCCAAAACCTGGTATTAAAGCAAAAAGTCCGGCAGACAAACTACTAAATATTAAGTTTTGCAAAGCTCCGTAATACATAATTTTACTAAAGTTAGCAGCGTCACTCTGGAACATAGACTTAGTACCAGGCATTTGTCGTCTGTTAACTATATCAAGACCGCTTCTTTTCATTAACCTTGAATATTGTTGAGTTGTATTCTGAAACGCAAGAACCATTCTACCTAATATACTAGCTTGTTCCATCGATACTAATGAGGGATCTCCTGATTGCTGAGCTTGGTCAGACGTTTCTATAAAGTCTAGCCATGCTTTTTTCTCAGCTTCTTTAACATCCATGCCCTGTGACACGTAAGTGTTAATTCTGTTTCTGTAGAAAGTTGCACCACCAGATGCAATAGCAAAACTATCCGCAATCTGTGTAGGTGTAAAACCTTTTTTCAACAACCAGCTCAACGCTGCAGTAGCTTTGTTCTTAGAATTAGCTGCTGCGTTAGCAATTTCTGCTTCGTTTACATCAGCTCTTAAACCTCCTCTACGTTGCTTTAGTTTGTCAGAGTTAAATATGTAAGCAAAATCTGCCCAGTATTGTTTCTGGTTTGCAAAAGCCTTTGCTGCATTAACAGGGTTGTTATCGCTCCAGTTTAAAAAGTTAGTTGTAGACAATAACTGCAATAAAGCTGATCTCCTGTTAAAGAACATGATAGAGCCAATAGAGTTGTTTAACCAAGTATTCCATCTGTTAACCTGAGCGTTTGCTCCGGAAGGACGGTTTGTACCATTCTTCATTCTATATAAAGCATCTTCTAAAGCTTCTCTATGCCGCTTACCATATAAGGCTTCTATCTTGTTCATGTTTTCTTCACTAAATATAGCGTCAACATTTTCAATCCAGTTAGCTAAGTAAGCTTTTCTACCGCCTTTTTCTGTTAGGTTGTTTATATCAGAAAGAATAGTCTGCACATCCCAGTGCTCTCCAGGTTTTAACCATTTTTTACTTTTAGAAATAGCAAGTAAAGCGTCTGCATAAAGAGCTAACCTAGGGTTACCCGTTACGTAAGCGACTAACTTGTCAATTTCCTTTTGGTTTAAGCCAGGTATGTTATATCCTGCTTTGTTCCACAAATAAACTCTTACCGCTTGATCATTGGTATAATCTTTACTAGGTATTAAATCACCGATAGTTTTAGCCATGTCAGGCATAGCCTTGTTCAGTGCTTTAAAGTCATTCTTTGTAGTTTGCTTCGCTTTGTCAATAGCTGCGATGGCTTTTGTATATGGTCTGATTAAGTTGTCTTCGAACCATTTCATGTCTGCAGTACCTTGTTTTCCTTTACCAGAAAACGTGTAACCCGTTAATAATCTAAAATCTTCAGCTGATGAAGGTAAATAAAACTTATACTTACCTATTTTCGCACCCATTCTTTTAGCTACAATCTTAGAGTATTCCGCATCAACAGCAACACCTTTCTGGCGCGCAATCATTTCATTAAACTCTAGGCTTAAGTCAACAGGTTTTTTAGATATAGATAATCCACCAACAGTATTTTCAGAAGACAGTTCTTGAGCTTTAGCTATATCGTCTATAATCTTTGACTCAATTTCTTTTTTAAGCTTAACTACCGCTGGAGCTAATAATGATTCTCCAGTATTTACATCTAAAATATTGTCAGTTAGCTTTCGAGGAGCAGCTACGAGTCTAACTGTGTCAAGCTCGTTTGTTTGACCTAGCTGGTCGTTCTGCATTACAGAGATAAACGTAGAATTAAAGACCAACCCAAAATCAGAGTGTATCTGACCGACTTTTTGTTCAAACTTTTGCATTACCCTATTCTTGTCCTCTGCGGTTTTTTTGCTGTTTATCCATTCCACAGTAGCCTCTGCTGCTACTACTTGCAACTGTTTAGCTACTTTACCCATAGACTTTTGGTGCTCTAACGTTGTTTTTAAAGCTTCCGCAATTATTAGATTTTTAACAAATTCTAATTTTTCTCCTTTAGGTATACTGTCGTATTTTTTATTTGTAGCAAAGTTTTTAAGATTCTTAAAAGCCCCTTTTTTCTTTAAGAAAGCTTCGGCTTCTTTCCAGTTAGTGTGCTTAGTGTTAACTACAAGTCCCGCTCCTGTGCTGGATTGTTCAGCAGCAGTAACTACTTTTAATCCTCCTCTGGAGTAGTATTTTTTACCGTCTACTGCCGTGTATACCGCTTGATTTGGAGTAACTTCAATACCTTGTAAAAACCCAAGACCTTTTAGACCTGTGCTATTATTGTTGTTCGATTCTAACCATCTTAAGAATCCTTCATATGCTTTAACTACATCACTAGAGTCTAACACAGATTCAAGCGCTGATACATTAACGAACTTAAATAAAACAGCGTTAGCAATTTTAGCAGCTGCCATACGTTTACCTATGGCACTATTGCTTAAATCGGTAAGCATTTTTAAACCTCCGTTTTTTAGGTTGCTAGTAATAAAATCTAGTAATGAATTAACTGGTTTCGTACCCATGTTAAAAACAATAACATTCGACAGAGCAGCTCTTACTCCTGCTGCCATACTTTTGCTATACGTACCTAGTTTTGGTTCTTGTTTTAAGTTGCTACGTGTTTCCTCATTTAATTCACCAGATCTAGTGCTGCTACCTAGTATATTAAAACGAGGTATAGAATTAAGTAAGTTACCTATAGCTTTTGAGAAACCAGTTTGAAAGCTTTGAAGATCAGCAGTAGCCTTTGCGTTTTTCTTAAGATTATTCGCATTTAAAACATTTGTAGCAAACCCATCGTAAGCGGCTGCTAACTCTGGATATTTATCTTTATACGCTTTTAAATTTTTATTTATTTCGCTTTTTACTGCTGTTGAAAGCTTTGCGAACGCTGGTACTACATATTTGTCCCAGTACTTTTTAACTTCTTCATTTTGCTCTGTCAACCAAGCTTGAACAGTCAAAGAGCTAGTATCTCCTTGGTTAGCCGCAAGTATATCAACACCTTCGTTTACGCTCTGTCCTATACTAAGCTTTATATTTCCTCTTTCAATTTGTCTAGATACCTCTTGTTTGACAACATCAGTTATGACGGTTCCTAATGCTTCTTGATTCGCTTTTAAAGCTTCGAATACAGGCCCGTCTGTTTCCATGTCTAACTTAAGTAAGTCAAACGCGGTTTCTTCTGCAAGCATTTTAGCGAGAGCTTCTTTCCTACCTGGAATAGGTGCTCCATTCTCTTTAGTAATAAAGTCAGCGAATTCTGCATCGTTTATATTAGCAGACTTTGCTCTTCTTACTATTTGATTACCTGAAGTTTGGCCTCTACCTTCAGTAGTCTCTCTGTCAATTTTTTTACCAACCCATTCAGGATATGGAAGAAACTTACCATCTACAGACTTTTCAATAGCAATAGGCAAACCTCCCTGAACTTTCGATCCGGCGTCCTTACCCATTAACCATGTAGTAGTTGCGTTTTCTACAATAGCTTGTTTATTCTCAATTGTCCAATTACGAAGTTGAAGATTTTTCTTACCTCCCATTTCTTCTTTAAACGTGAGATCTAGTTGCTTACCCGCAGCAAGTCTTATCTCGTTTATGATAGGCGAAGTACTAGCGTTTTTGGAAATAACGGTATCAAGTTTAGATTTCAAAACTCTTACAATAGTAATCATTTTACTTCTAACCTGTTTCAAACCTTCAGTACTTAATACTTTTTGCTGTAGTAAGTTCTTGTATTTAGATTTATCTTCTAATGTAGGGGCTGTTTCTTGTTCAGCTGCAATTCCTTTAGCTGTAGTTATATCATCAGCTTGAGATAATTCAGATTGCTTTTTAAACTTAATTAAAGCTTCTTTAATCCTATTTGATATACCTGCCTGGCTACCAATAAGGTAACCTCCAAAGTCGTCGTTTCCATTAGGGTTTTGTTCTGTTTTTGGTTTAAAGCCCATTATGTTTTTAACTAACTGCACTCCAATAACTTCGTCATAAAACTCTTGAAAAGTTTTACCATATACATTGTCAGCGACAATACCCATTCGCGCAGCCATTTTCTTAACTAAAGGAAATAGCATGCCGTCTTGTAGCTTTACAATTATCTTACCAGCTACATTTGTCCATTCAGCTGAAGTCATATCAGCAGGTATCATGTCGTTTAACGCGTCTCCAATCTGCTTTTTATCTTTTCTTTCTTTGGTTCTTTCTTCTGTTTTAGCAGTGCTAACTGTTTTTGGCTTAGGTTTTTCAACCTTAACCTCTTCGACTACTTCTCCTTTTTCAGCCGCTTCTAATTTAGCTTCTAAAGACTCCATCTGTGAATTGTAGGCGTCAAAATCTATAGCATCGTCGTTAAGCTTTTCAACTAGCTCGTCCATTTGCTCGTTGATACTATCGACAGTAATACTTAACTTATTAGATTCTTCTGTAGTTTTATCTTTGTCTTCTTCAGGCGTAGTTACTTTTACTACAGGGTTTTTAACAGTCTTGCCTCCAAAGTGACTAGACTTATTAAAGTCCTTAACAAAATAGTAAACACTCTCTCCTTCTGTCTTTTTAAAAGCCATAGACGCAGGTAAAAGCTTATTCACGAATAGTCTAATATTATCTATAGTGCTTTCATCTACTTTTTGTCCATCAGCTAACACGTCAGACATGGCGTTCATAGCCTCCTCGTAGTAAGCGGTGCTTTTGACTTCTTTACCTTCAGCGTCTTTAACCGTGTAACTCTGGTCTATTCTAAATTTGACTTTAGCATACAAGTCTGGTTGATTTTTTTCTAGGTAATCTAGTAAAACTTTCCCAGCCGCATTAAGATCAGCATTTTCTTTACCAATTATTTTCTTAGCATAGATATGCAACACTTCATGAGCAAAAATTCCTGTCCTGCCTTTTTCGGCCGCTGCTTCTAAGTTTATAATAACTAAATTGTCTGTAACTGCGTTTCCTTCGATACTTCCGTCTAGGAGAGCTTCTTTAAGTGTTTTATCGCTTCCTTTTGCAACGGGTTGTTTCAACAGCTTTGGAGCGTGGGTTTCGTAGGCTTCAACCATTTGCTGCCCAGCATTATCTCCTTCTACCACTATAAACTCTATACCTAAATCATTGTCTTCAGCAAACTTCTGTGCGTTTTTTCTTCCTTGATTAATTCTTGTCTTGTAAGCTTTTACTCTATACCTTTTTTGTGCTTCTTTTTTAATTTCTTCAGCAGTTGGCTGTTTGCCGTCTTTGCTTTTCTTTTGCAGAGCAATCTTAGCTTCGTCGTATCCTTGCTGTTTCTCTTCTTCGCTTATTTTAGAATACTCTAAGTTAATAGCCGCAGAGCTTTCAGCAAGCATTCTAGCGCTGTACATTTTATAACCGCTGCTTTTTTGAAAATATACCGCTTGAGACGCTGCATTCGACTCTGTTTGAGCTATGCTGCTTTCATTGGTTAATATTTTTTCCCTAGCTTCATATAGCTTATCTATCTTTTGTCTTGTTTGCTTTTCTAACGCTGCTAACTCAGCGGCTTTTACATTAGGGTTAGCTGCTGCTTGGGCAAATCTTTTATTAGCTTTAGTTATTTCTAAGTTTATATCATCAACTGCTTTAGCATTTTCAATAGACAAACTACTTCCTAATTTGAACATTACGCCGTCCTCTTTAGCTTTACCTTCTTTTAACAAGTCTCTTATCGCTGACGCTATTTCAGGTTCGTATAAGCCGTCTATATCAACACCGTCTAATGACGATGGCCCTTGTATTGAGCTATCTCCGGTTAGTTCTCTCAGTTTATTAGTTATATCCTTCAATGCAGTCATCTCTGCTTCTGTAGCTAAAGCACTTACAAATGCTTGCTTAAAGCCTCTGCCCGCTACGACAGCGCCAAACCCCCCTCCCATTAAAGCACCTTGAGCAAACGACTCAAGACCGCCTTCAAAAAGGTTTTTGTTTTCTCCTAATATAAATCTATCTCCAAAGTTCTGAACGAAAGTAGTAGCAAATTCTGATCCGCCTTCTTTACCGAAAGCTTTACCTAGTTGTTTACCAACAAAGAAAAAACCTTCTTTTATTGTTACCCCGGGTAAATCCTTAACGCCTTTACTTACTCCTTTTAGCAAAGCCATAGTACCTATTTTTTCAAACACAACTTCAGCTGCGCCGTACAACACTTGTGTACTGATAGCCTGTATGTTAGAAATGTTTACTACCTTAGCATCTTTTTCCATCTGCTGCTCTATAAACATCTTTTCAAAGCCGTCTATATTAGGATTTTCATCTAATATTTTTCTATTTTCAAGTAAACGCCCGTATGCTTCTTGCTGATCAATGGCAATAGTCATTCCTTTTCCTCCAAATCCTGACATGAAAAATAAAGGCATAGCTGCTGGTCCTGTAAAAGCCATAGCTAAAGAAGGTACTAAATTAGGCATAGATCCTGCTACCCATCTACCTGCGTCTTTAACGCTTCTAATTTCATCAACTTGTACAGCTTTTTGATAGTCTTCGGTTTCTTTAATCAAATCACTACCAAGCCCTACAATACCGTATGTATCTTCTATCCTTTGGTTTCTCTCAAGTGTTGTTTCAGTAAATAGCTTTGTTGGACTAATCATCGTGTCAACGATTTGTATTACTCCAAATCCAATATCAGCTCCAAGTGACTTAACCCCTGATCTAAGCTGCTGAAGTCTATTGTAGTTTTTGCTTAAGTCTTCTAAAGCATAGGGTAAAGTATCTGCTCTATTCAGTAAGCCGCTATCAACAGCTTTTGATTGAGTAGCTTGCAACGCCTCTTGCTCTTTGATGAAACTAGCTTGAATACTTTTAGCTATGTCGTAATTTTCTTGGGTTCTATCTTCTTCTAAGTTAGTTATGGCTTCGTCTAAGCTTTTTGCTGTTTTATTGTAGTCTTCATACTGTTTATTGAAGTTTAGTATATCTTCTTCATCTTTAGAAGCTAAAGCATAAACCTTAGCTCTGTCTAAGGCGCCTAAGTCACTAACGAATTCAGTACTTTTCTTCGCGCGATGTTTATTTTTACGTTCCGCGTCCCACGCTCTAATTTCGTCTTCTGTAAAGTCACGTATAATACCTGTTTCGTTCCATTCGTTGTAAAGATCGAAGTCTCTCTTGCTTGCAAAATCTTCTTCGGTGGCTTTTCTACCTTCTTCTACATATCCCCCAAGGCCGGCATAGCTTGATGTTTGGTTTGTGGTGTCTTTTTCCTTACTCTTAATAACTCTAAACGAACTGGCAAACTCTGCTTTCATTTTTTCGCTAGCCTCTTCATTGCTTATGTCATTAGGCTTTATATATTCAGAAAACTTATTATACTGAGCCTTAGTATCCTCGTCTACTCCTTCTACAAACCCTAATTCACCGTTTTCTTTAATATATTTATTTATTTCTTTAGCCGACTCTTCTAGCTCTTTGATTGTTTTATTTTCACCTACAGCAACGCTGTCTAAAACTTGAAATATTCCCAATGCCGGGATAATCATACTCATGTTGGACGTGTCAAAGTCCTCAGCTTTTCTAAGTCTAATAGCGTCAAGGCTGCCAAAAGCGGTACCTTCATTAGACGTTATACCTAGTCTAGCAAGTCTTTTGTTTATAAAATTAGCTACCTCTGATTCTTCTTTCATTAAGTCCTCCGCTGTAACATAGTACTTAGCATAAGGATCATCTCCTTGAGATGCCGAAGAAGTATTTACCGAACCTAAATCCCCATTCGGTGCTGTGTTTGACGACCCTGCACTTGCACCGTTTTTCTTGAGAGGGTCCGTTTGAAAATTTGTTGTATAGCCTTCTCTTTCTGCTGCTGCTTCTGTAGAGATGCCTAGTATTTCAGACAACTCCAACAATTCAGAATTATCAACTTCGTTATTTTGAGAGTCGTAGTATTTTTTTGTTGACATTATATTGTATTTTATTAGTTATTTGTTTTAGTAACGACGATTGATGCTAGCTCCATAGGATCCGTTAAAAAGTTGTTTCCGTAAGTATTGTCTTTTAAATTTATAGCCATGTAACCAGGTTTAAATGGATTCTCAGGAGTAAAAGTAGCAGCTGCTCCAGATGTTCCCTGAATAGCGTCTATTTTTTCTAGTTCTCTTTTTACAACATTAGAAACTGGTTTACCGTCTTTGTAAGTGTATTTGCCGTCTTTATAACTAAATTCACCTTTGGGCATAGCCACATACTTGTACACAGTTTCTCCTTTAGTTATATTGCCTTTGCTGTCAAACCGATCTTGAAGAGCTTGTTTAGAGTACCCTCTGTAGGTTGATGGGTTTTGCATGTTGTTTTTTACTTCATATTCTTTGACTCCTTGTCTAGAAGAAGCTTGTACACCTTTTATTATTTTATCTATGTAAGCGTTTTTCCATTCTTTATAATCCTCTGGTTTGCCGCTGTATTCTGGCAAATTTTCAGGGTACTTGCTTAATAAATTATCGTTGCTTAAAGACTTTATAACATCTGGGTTTGCTCCAATACTTTCTTCAAGCTGAGATCTGTAAACCTCTAGCTGACCGGGTGTTACTTCCCGTCCGCTATTAAAGGAATTGTCATGAGCGCTATTTGCCAAATTAAGTATAGTTGTTGCTTGAGTATGAGCAAGTGGCGCAGGAGGAGTCCAGTCACTATAATCTATAGAATCTTCACCCTCTCCAAAAAACATCCCGCCATTTTCTGATAAATTAAAAACAGTAGAAGGATCGTATATTTCGGATGCTTTAGAGTATCTAGAAGCGTCTCCTTTTGAGACTTGACCCTCCTTCCAGTCCTCGTGATAATTAATTTTATCTTTAATATATCCTTTTATGTTAGCATTTAAGTTTTCAAAAGATCTATTAACAGAGTTCATAATGTCAACTTGCTCTATGTAACCAGGGTCTGTTGATTTTAACCCTCCTAAAGCAACTGCAGCGTCTAAGTATTTTTGCTTCTGTTCTCCAGCAAATTTTTGCACCGCTTTCTGTTGTTCGTCGGAAAGTTTAGTTGGGTCTACGTTAGACTTCATTTTGCTTAAGTATGTAGCTGTCCTTTGCTCAGCTCTAGCTGTTTCTGCTTCTCTTTCTGCTATTTTTAATTCAGCCGCTTTGAAAGCAGGCTCTGCAGCTTTAGCCAAGTCGATAAACGTACCTTGTCTTGCAAGTCTCTCTCCTTCTATTAAATTTACTCTTGCCATATTCTTACGCTTTAATTACTTATTTTTAACGGACCATTTTTCCATTTTCGTCAATTTTCATTCCGAGATCTTTAGCTATACCTGCCGCACCAAGTCCTCCTGTTGCAACGTCACCAACGATATTACCAATTCCCCCTGCTATAGATGCTCTTGCTGCATTTACATCTGCTTGAGCTGCACCCATTCTTTGCTGAGCCATGCCAAACAGTGTTTCTGTTTTTTCTTTCTCTTGAGCTCTTGATATCAAGTCTCCTTGTCTTTCTTGCGATTGTAGTTGTCCAGCCATTGACCGCTCTGCTGCTTGATTAGAAGCCTCTTGTTGACCAATACTAGCTGAAGCTTGTTGAGCATTTGCTGAACTTTGCCCTGCCATTGCTTGTGCTAAAGCCGCTATACCGCTACCCCCTGCCGCTTGTCTCATACCTGTCATAGTATTAGCTAAGCCTTGTTGCTGTTGTTGAGCAACAAAATCAGCTTGCTGTGTATTTACAGTCAGGTCTTCCATGGTATTCTCCATGTTCATATAAGGATTAGACGTATCTAAACCTTGAAGTCTTTGCTTATTTTCAGCGTACTCTTGTTTTGCAGCGCGTAGCTCTGCTTTTCTGCCTTTTTGGCCTATAAGCCCACCAGCTATGCCTGCTAAGCCTTTTATTGCTCCTATCATAGTGTATTAAGTTTTGTATAAGTTATTATTACGTATTATTTACTGCTCTCAAAGAACTCTGTACCAGAAGAAAATACTTCCGCGTACTTTGGTGAATCGTTTCTTAGTTCAATGTCCATATAGTACCCCAACAGTGAAGATGAGTTAGCTTCGTTATCTTTAGCAAACAAAAAGTAGCTACTAGTTGTAGGTCTATTAGACGAAGGTGTTGTAGTTATGTTTATTTTATTCCGTACATTAGGTGCACCTGTATCTGTTATACTGGCTATAGGTCCTATTGGGTATATCACTTCTCCTTCCGGATCATCGGTAAAATATACAATATCTCCAGGTTGAGCTGTTATATTCACAGATTGTAAAAAGCTTAATATCATTGTTGCCATGTTCTTATTTTTTTTATTTAGTATTACGGTATTGCGTTTGCGCTAGCTGTTAAATTAATCACTCCCGCGGTAGCGGCTCCAGCTCCTGGGCTCGTACAAGACGGTTGGACAAGAGCAGTAGCTCCTGAGCTATTAGCAGCTGTAGCATTTGATACACCGTTACCTGCAGACATACCGGTAATATTGGCTTGTATATAATACGCTCCTGGGCTAGAAATAGAATGTTGAGTATATTTTACTTTAGTAAGAATGTTATAATTAATAGGTACCTCAAAAACATCTGAAATTGTAATTACCGTCCCAGGTGAACTAAATGTGTTACTCATAGGTCTTGCTTCCTTACGTATTGCCTCGTTTTCAATCCAGCCAATAGATAGTTCATCATTTGGATCACCTGATTGCGCTCCATCTACTCTAACATTTCTGGTTATAAATACAGTATCTTGAGGTGCTTGTACTATAGTAAAATCGTGTGTTGTTGTAGACCCTCCAAACGCGGCTGCATTTAAAGTAGTAGCGACTCCGCTGACTGTTGTAGCCGTTATGTTTAAGCTAAAATTCAAGTACCCCGTAGCTGCTCTTTGTGGGAACGTAAGGCCTGGAATGGAAAAATATCCTAAACTGCCCACGGTACCGCTTCCGCTGCCGTAATTAGTTCCTCCAGAATCAAGAGAGTAATCAAACGTAGCTCCAGGTGTACCAAGTATTGTGTAATTGCGAGTCGTGCCTTTCCAGTTTACACTTGAAAAATCACCGCTAATATTATTAATAATCAAAGGTGTTGCTACCGGTATTGCCTCTGCTAAGCCAGACACATTGAAATTAAAAGTTTCATCTGTAGCCGGGTAAGTGTAAGCAGCAACTACCTGCATGCTGTTAAAGTTGCCAGAACCGTCTTGCCCGTAGGTTTTAGTAACGGTAAACGCAGAGTCATTAACTGAACTATTCGGGTTTGTGTTGGTTATTGTAAAAAAAGCAGAATCAGTAAGCGGAGAGGGAAAACGATTATTTGCATCCGCTGTTAAAGTTACGTTTAGTACATTACCTGTGGCGCCTCTGTTACCTGAAAAAGCAAGCGTTGCATCGGCTACATTAGAAGTAGCATTAGTTAAAGTGTTAGAAAAGTTAAGAGTTAAATTTATAGGTATTAATACGCTTTTACCAGATGCACATACAGGAAAGCTAATGCCTCCTGATGGTATTGTGTAAGAAGGGTCTATAGTTAAATTACATTTAACATTAGTTCCGTCTTGTACAAAGTTAACAGCAGTTACGCCGTTGCCAGGTGTTCCATCCCAACTAAAATCAGTAGCGGTTAAAGTGTAGCCTTGATTAGGGGTTAGTACTAGTTCAACTGTACCTCCAGTGTACCCGTACAAGGTATTTCCAACTACTCCTTGGTAGTCTGCTTGCGTTACAGTAAAGTTTTCAATGTTTGTTACACTCATGTTTTATGGTATTATAGTGAAGCATGTAGGATCCATAAAGAAACTAATGTCTGTATTCGTAATGTAGTCTCCTCCTATGTTATAAGCAGGTCCTAGCCCTTGAACAGATATTTCTTTAGAGTCTATATTATTGTCCGTAGAAGAATTAAAATAAGTCTTAGTGCCTGTAATTTTTTGGAAGAACTTGTTTTCTTTATTAGCGAATTCTTTTATAAAACCGCTTTGCAAGTCAGTCGTTAAGTTTTTAGCATACCAGCCTTCTTTATGCACTGTCTCAATAGTAGGTGTTATATCACTAGCTATTACCTGAGCAATGCTTAATTTAGGTGACTGGGCATTTAACTGGTATCTATATTCTTTAGAGTTTGTGCCTGTATAGTTTAAAGCTTTAAACTTTTTAGCTGAAGCAGGTAGGTCATTAGCTACAAACTTTACAGCACTGTCAAAGTGCACTCCATAAAATTTACCTCTATCTACTGTTTCTATGTTATGCTCCCATATTTCTCCTCCTTCAAAGGTGTAGTAAACATCGTTTAAAGAAACGCCTCCGTATTTAGAAAAAGATTTTCTACTTTCCCATCCGTTAGTTTTTTCTTTAAAAGATAATACGGTATCGTTAGGAGTGTATTCCGTCCAGCTGCTAGAGCCATGCGACTTTGAAAAGCCTTTAAATTTGTTCCGCCACTCACTAGTAAGATTGCGAACAGACACATTATAAGAGGACTTGTCATCGTCAAAGCTACCTACAATATTAGAAGAGCTACTTAAGTTGTCTGCAAAGAAATCAACCATACCATAGTCAGATATAACTTCTATGCCATTATTGGATAACCTACACACTACGCCTCTGTTGCTGTCGGTAAAGTAAGCTCTAAAACCATATGAAGCAAAAGATTCTGGATTTTTAGATATACCAAATTCTCCCGCAAAGGCATCGGCATTACCCAATACTCTGTTTGTAGAAACAAGGTTTGTATTACCATCAGCATTGAACAAAGCGTCTTTATCAGCATATACTCTGAGTACCTTATCTTCACAGAACACAACTAGGTTTGTATCTCTAGCATGTAGTTTTTGAATAGATGAATAGACAGGGTCTAAATTTTTTGTTATAGGTAATGCTTGTATGAACTGGTTAAGCTCATTAGTTCCTGATGTGGAATTAAATATACCACTATATATTAGGCCTGTGGATAATCTGTCTTCCTGATAAGGTTCTGATAGTGTTGCTGAAGCTTTAACTCCTTTAGCTATAGTAGGAGCATTAAAATCATCTCTAATTCTGTTCGATTCTACACCGTTACCAAAGGAAAACGCATTATAGTAGTCTAATGTTTTTAAATCGTTTAATTCACTTATAGGGAAAGCTTTACTAGCTTCAAAGTATATATCTAGATCAGCTTGCTCTACAGGTTCTGTTTCAAATATAGCTGGATTTGAGCTTGAGAAAGAGTCAGTGGAAATAAAGCTAGATAATATATTTATACTAAAAGTATTAGTAGATTGCTTGCCATCGCCGTCGTAGTTTAAGGGGAAATCAGTATCATTAACGCCGTCACCCTCTATCGCTTTGTCTAAAACTAAATCAAATCTAGATCTTTTATTACTAGGCCAGTTTCTGTCTGCTGACCAGCTTTTGTCGTAATTATTAATACTATATAAGTCAGACCTCAAAATAGTGTATACGGTATTATCACTATTAATACCATTAAAAGATATCTTGGTTCCAGGGGTTTTTAAAGCTGAAACAAAAGAAGCATCTGCAGCGCTTTCACCACTTCCTATAGAACCCGGTCGCTGTCCGTGGTAACTTATGCTTATTGTTTTCTCGCCTGCCTGTATTCCAAAACCATTCCTTGGTCCGCTTTTATTTATTTTGTAAGCATACGACTCATCTGCAGACCACCTAGGCCAATCAATATCATATTTCCAAGATTCATATCGATTAGAATTAGTTACTCTGGTTAATACAGCATCGGTTACTGACGCCACTTTGTCGTACGAGCTTGCTGAGATCTCGTCAACTTCTTCAGCTATATACGTCCTAGCTATATCTTGACTGTCGAGCTTTACAAAAAATCTACCGGTAAATTCAGGTCTATTTTCAATTTCCTTTACGAACAAAGTAATTCCTGCTCCAGAAGCAGGGCTTCCTGTTGTACCTACTATTTCACTTACGTCTAATGGCAGTTTTTCATCTAAAAATAACCTGTAGTTGTCACCGAACAAAGCTATGTTAGTCACTTTTATAAGCTTTGTAGCCCTGCCGTTGCCTACTACTCTTATGTAATTTCCGGATTGAGATTCTCTTCCTTTAGCAGTAGAGGCATTCCATGCATCTTCGTCAATGTCTATAAATATACTTCCCGCGACAGGGTAACTGCTCGTGTCAAAAGTACCTGCTTCGATTGCTTGCCCTATCTGATAGGTTTTTTCTTTTATAAAATCTGGCGCTTCATTAGATATGTCCAACACTTTAAACTTAGCCTTTTCCAAAACAGCATCGTCAGATGTATGCGCTTTCTTCAGCTCTAAAAAGCTTTCCTCTGTTACTTTGTTTCTATCAGCGGATGGAAATGATAACCAAAAGTTTCCGTCTTCAGCTATATAGTATCTGTCCATAGCTAAATTATAGTAACTACTTGAAGAATCTTTTACAAAGTATTTAAAATGAGTTGCCCAGTCAGGTTTGTTTGCAACAGCAGGCCCTTTAGCTTGCAAAGAGTTCTTAGCTGTACTGTATTCTTTGCCTATATCAATAGCTGAGTCCGCAGAAGAAAACACAGGTGACTGCCTACCGTATTTATCCATGTACACTATCCCCACCTGGTAAGTTCTAGCGGATTTAACAGTGCTAGTAGGGGTTAACTCTGTGGTTGTCGGGTCTTCGTTTAAGAAAGAAAAGTTTACAACTTCTTGGTTTTTGCTAACATTAAAGTTTTGCAGGTAGTTTCCATAAACTAACCTATTAGCTATAATCTCTTGTCCCTTTGCTAGCCTAGGAACATTATCCCAAGGCCGTAGTATTTGATTGCTGTCTATTACAGCATAAATTAATTCCGTATCTATCACGTACTTATAACCAGCTACTATATCACCTCTTTCTACAGTATCGACAGAATATATAACGTTAGAAGAATCATTCTTGTATAAAATCTCTATTTCTTTTACGTTATTGATAACTTCAATGTCTGAAAGCTCTATTGTCTTAACGCTATTCTCCATAGAAGAGTTAAACCCTTTCGAGCTATCCCATTCGTATTCTCCAGTAGGTTTAAAGGCAACCTCTGAAAAAGGACCTAAAGGTGAATATTGATTATTGTTAAATTTATAACGGTAAGCAAATCTAACAAAATCAAGTTTAAAAATACCATCAGGCTCGACTAAATTGGCTTGATAAGTCAAAAGGTCGTTTGAAAGAACACCGCTATCTAAATCGAAAGAGCCCATAATACATTCTACTTCATAGCGAGAATTAGCGCTGTCATAAAAAGGTAAGCTTTTTACTTGAAACTTAGCCGTAAAAGTAGCTGTCCCCGTCTCCCCGCTTGTGGGATTTGATTGCTCGTCAGTAGCTTCGATATTATCTCCTACCTTAAAACCTAGAATGTTGTCTAGTGTATTTAACGTAAAAACTGATCCTGGTGCTAAAGGTATAAAACCTCCTGCGCCGTCGCTTACCCCGAAGTTTCTATTGAAGGAAAATGAGTTTTGACTGCCTGGTCTAAAAGTATCTAGTAAGGTTAGTGTAGGTGGGGAAAGTGGTTGTTTTTTTATTACCGTAATATCAGCTTCTTCAAAATTTCTACCAGAAAGCTGAGTATGTGTGTCAAAGTCCTCAGGAAAGGAATTTGATTTTGTATTATAGCCTCTCCATGTAGCTATATTAATAGTCTTAGGTTCGGTTTGATCATCGGTCCAATAAAGATTACCTTCAATAACATTAATACCTGTTATCAAGTAATCTTCGCTGAAATTAAGTATATTTTGAGTGTCTACAAGTATAGGTCTAAGCACTTGGCTTGATTGAACAAATTCTGCAATTGCGCTAACATTGTCAGAAGCAATAAACCAGTATATATTATCATTTGTATTGTCCACAAAAGAACCTACTACTACAGGGTTAGTAAGGCTATCGATGCCTCCTGTCGCCCAAGTAGAAACAACAGCTGTTTGAGGATCTACAAATTTATTTACTTTCTTTTCATTACCTAGTATGTTTTGCAAAGAACCTACGTTACTGCCTTCCGATGTAGATATTTCGAGATTAATTGCATCTCTATACTCACCAGAGGGAACAAGTCTTTCGTCAAGATCTTGATTCATTTTACCTCTGACGAACGTGTTATTTATTTCTGGCATATTCTAGTGTTTTATTTGCTTAGACTTTCCTCTCATTACCTGAGCAATCTCGAGGGTCTTCATATTTGATAATCTTATTTTAGCGTTTCTTCTCGCTGCAGACGATTCTTTTTTAAACCTAGCTACGACATATTCAGGTGTACTTACTCTTGATGATAGTATCGCGTAAGCTATGTACTTATATATAGCTTCTTCTGCTAGTTTAGGTATTTTAGGGTTGTCCCCAGTTACACCATCTGATATATAGCTAAGAGTTACAATTTTTCCTACCATGTTAGAGCTGAATCTTACGACCCCTTCTATTCTATCTATGTAAAAAACTCCATTAGATTGAGCTTGCTCAGGACTTAACCCGTACCTAGATCCTCTATTATGTTTGTATAAATTGTCTTGCTCATCACTGCTCTGTCCATTCGGGGCAGTTTTAAATCTACTAAGTGTTTCTGATTCTGAGGCAAATGTTAAATCTCCGTCATTATTGTATAGGTAATCGCCGGCAGCTGATTGTAATATAGCTTTAGGATTACTTGTATTGGAAGTAGGGTATATTATTCTTTGCACACCTTGATCGTCAGTCCACGACATCTTTACGTAATTTACATAGTCTCTAGGTAAAACAAAATGAAGCTGTGAAGTAACTTCTATTTCTAAAGCTTCTTCTATAGGGAAAGTATCATAGCTAAACTCTTGAACAGCTCGGTTAGCGTGAAACGCTATGTCTGTCCTTTTAACTTTGGGTATAAGCTTGTCTTCTCCAACGTAAGAAACTATAAAGTTATTAACAACATAATTTAAGTCAACATACTGGTAATTACCAAAGTCGCTTCCGTTGTAGTATTGCTGGTCTGTTTGATCTGGTAATAGTCCCATTTATTATGCTTTTTCTTGTTGAGTATTCTTTAATTCTTCTCCTGCTGCTATTTGGTAAAGCTGTATATCTTCTATTGCTATACCTGCTAACTCTAATATTTTTATAACAAGTTCTGTTTCTTCTGAAGGGTGTAGTTCAAAATCAGTGGAGGTACCTGCGTTATACAAAGCTTCTCCAAACACAATATTATATCCCCAAATAGGTATTGCTGGTTTTTTAATATAATTACACGTAATTCCCGTGTTTAATTGGGTTACTGTGTTTTTACCGTACACTTGTATTCTACCCGGCGTCTGTATATACACAGGCCTAGTATCTGTAGGTGCAGCCAAAGGGGACTGGGCAGCTTGCAAGAACTCTTTACGATCAAGTCTTTCACATTCTATTGTTCCATCTTTTATTACCGTACCTAGCCTATATAGGTCTGTAGGTAAAACAAGTCCCGCTCCAAAAATCGATAGCGTAGGGCTAACCGTTTCAAAAGGACTTATTTTTTCGTTTAGTATGTTGAGCATGTCAGAGTATTCTGTACTGTTACCAGATACTCTACCAAATTGGTTAATGTCATAAAAGTACTGCTCAAATAAGTCTAACTGCGCTTGATTAGCGAACAAGTTAAATTGTTGAGGCGTTAAATACCCTCTTTGTTCCTTATTGAGTAGACTAAGTGTTGTTTGATAAACAGTGTTTATATTTACGCTCATATGTTTTGTTATTTTATAATGATAAGCCGCCTGTTACAGCGGCTATCACTATAAGGTGGCTAATTTAATCTTTTTTCAATAGCCTTATATACTTCCATGCCTTCATCTGTTTTAAAGAAGGAAGCTAATGCACTATAAGGGTGCTCGTCAAATGGTACAGTCATAAGTTTTCTGTTGCCATCTCCATAAAAGAAAGTTCTTTGGTCATTAGATAGTTTAACGACACCTGCTTCAGCAGCTTTGATTCCAAAGTTACGTAGCATCACGTTATCGTCACTGGCTAATTCTAAGAACAATAAAGGTTTTCTTTTAGCGAATACAAGTATATCTCTTTTAAGCTCGCTAGAAGTGCTGTTACTTACGTCACTACCGTACTCTACTCTTAGTACTGCTTCTGCTTCTTCTAAAGACATCGCTTTTGCTGCGTTCATAGCCTCTAGTTCTGCTTCAATCCACGATACTTCGTCTGTAGCTTCTTGCACAGGATTGTATTCTTCGTAAGTACGATCCTTCATTGGGTGATACAAAGATAAAAGTTTTTGAAGAACTTGTTGTTCTTTGGGGACGCGCAAAGCACCGTCTCTTATAACAATTCTACCTAAAGTAGCTACACCTTTTTGCTCATCTACAAATACAGAAGGCTGGTTGGTTGCGTACTTAATTTCTCTTTGGTATCCTTTCTCTTCATCAAACCACAATAATGGTTTTCTTGCTGAATGTTTTGATGGAATAGTATATACTAATGGCTTTTTGTTACCTTTTAAAGTATATAATCTATCCTTAATTTCCCAAGTAGGTTTCTTAGGTTCTACTTGTTTTGTTTGAACTGGAGCTGGTTTTGCTGCAGTTGCTTTTGGTTGAGGCGCTGCCTCCGCTTTTTTAGTTGCTTGTTGTTTTGCCATGATATAATATAATTAAATAATTTTAAAAAAGTAATAGTTACCCCCGTCGATAAAACGAGGGTAAAAATTACAGTAATTTACTACTTGAGTATTATGAAGTTGCTTTCAACAATACGAAGTTATTAGCTGCTTGTACACACAATGCTCTTTCAGAAAGGAAATGTACATTCATTTCATCAGCATCAGAAGTGTAGTTACCTCCAACAGATCCAGTTACCCAAGATTTCAAACGTCTGTCATCAGCTTCAGAAGCTCGGTAACGTACGTGCAAGAAAGGTCTTGAGATGTTTTGACCAAGTGATTGATCGTAAACAGTCGATGTACCTGCTGGTACAAGAACTCCTTCGATATCAGCAATAGATCCTCTAGTTGTTGAATCGTTCAAGTATTTCCAGTCAGTCTTGTAGAAATCGTAAGATCCTCTACGGAAACCTGAGAAACCAAGATTCAAAGCCATATCTTCGCTGTTCTCGAATACACCAAAGGATGTTCCTCCAGTTCCATAAGAGTTTTGCGCAGCTAGCATGTTATCCATACCCAAAGAAGTAGCACGGTTTAAGAAAAGCATGTTTTCTTCAATTGCTCCTTGCTTGTCCAATTCTTGAAGGATAGCATCGAAATCATCCAATCCATTAGCTCCTCCAAAGTCTTGATCGTTGTATACCAAACCTCTTGTGCTCAATGCAGAGAATAGGCCTTCGGTTCCAGAGTTAGCTCCAGAAGGACCTGTTGCTCCTGCTGCTGCTCCACCGTCTGCTTTTTCAGCCTCTACCATTGTCATTTCTAATTGATCCTCGAAACGGATACGAGCTTCGTGCTCTGATTTCAAATACCAAAGGTATCCAGATGTACCAGCTTCAGAAGTAACTTCAACCCATCCAATTTGAGCAACGTCAGAACCATTTACGCTGTACTTGTCACGCAGGATGATTGGTTTGTTGCTGAAAGTTGTGAAGGAAGCATCGATTGAGTTTCCAGCGTTGCTAGATCCTTTTGCGTACTCAGAACCGTAAACGAAAAGCTTAACGGCTGTTGCTCCATCAGCTCCAAGAGCATCAATGGTAGCAGCTCCATAAGCTAAAACAGTAGCAGTAGTTGCAGTTGGCTTAGCGGAAACGTAAGCTTTTACAGTGTTGTAGTCTTTAGACAATACTACAGTTGCTCCAACTCCTACAAGTTTAGCGTCATCCGCGCTAGCAAAAGTAATAGTGTCTCCATCCGTTTTAACGATGTCGTCAAAAGAAATGTGCAATCTTCCTTGCTCAGACCAAACAACTTGATCAGAAGCCATAGGCATTTCCGCTCCGACCATACGCAAGAATCCAGCAATTGTACGGTTACCGTAACGCTCTACTTCTTTTTCGTATACTTCAGGAAGAAATTGTTGTGTAAAGTCCATATCTCCTACAGACAAATAGTTGTCTCCAAACAAACCTTTAACAGGTCGTGGAGTTAAGTGTGATAAATTAGCCAACGTAGTTGGGCTTGTTTCAAATGCCATAATTTGTGTTTTTAATGATTATTTATTTTCTAATTTTAAGTTTAGAAATTCCCGCGCTTTCACTGGGTACCGCTCGTATTGACCAACCATTAGACATATTGACTTTTTCATGAACCCCTCTCGGATCCATATCAATATTCTTAGATTTAGAAATACTTCCCTTAATTGCATCGGCTTTGCCTTGCTCATAAAAGTGTTGCGCTACTGCGTCTGCGTTCATAGCTGTAAACAGCGATTTATGATAACCCTTAGCGTCTGACATCTCATTCTTTTCGTTCAAGAACTTCTTGACAAAGTTGTTGATGTCACTTTGGGTATTCTTAACCTCGACCGGATTTTTCACGTTAAACCTATATTTTTTATCTCCTACATTGAAATCAAATCCTTTGAAATCTTCTGAAAATACTTTATCGGTTTTACTTAGAAACGTATTGGCCTCTCGTTCAGCTATAGTGGTAGCTTCTCTACTTTCTTTTTTATAACGATTGAAAAAGTCAACCGCTTCTTTTTGCTCTGGTGTTAATTTAGATCCAGATTTTACTTCTTGATAGTACTTAGACTTCAAGTCAGTTAAATGGTTTTTAGCTTGGTTTAGCTCTTGTTTCCATTTAAGTTTTTTTCTTTTAATATCTCTTTCTTCGTCTAAGTCTTCGTCATAGTCAAACTTGTCCTCTAATAAGAAATCTATTTCGTCTTTATCTAAATGAGAATGAGTATCTTCGTAATATTCTCTCATCAACTGCTTCTCGTCTAGCGAGTCGTAGTCCACATTCAGTTTGTTGTAATCTGCTAAAGAACCCCCTGTTTCTTCCATGAAGGCAGCTAACTTTTCTAGAGCTTCAGGTAATTCTCTACCGGTTGGTTGAGGCGTTTCTGTAGGTTGCTCTTTTTCAACTACTTCTTCGTTAACTACTTCTGGTTCTGTAACCTCTTCAATTACTTCTTCTAAAGTAGCAATTGCTTCTTCTGGAGTCGCGTGCTCTTCTGCAGGCTGCTCGGTAGCTTCTGGTTGTTCAACCTCTGCTTCTGGCTGAGCTTCTTGTGCTTTATTCAGCTCTCCTAGATTAATCTTAATAGTACCGTCTTCTGCTTGAGCTACGCCACTACTAGTTTCGTTTTGTTCAACTTGCTCTTCAGCAATGTTTTCTTGTTGGTTTTCTTCCATGATAAAATATTATAAAATTACTACTATTAATATTACCTAGGCTCGAAGGAACCTAAGTCAAATCCTCCGCCTACAATATCGTTTCCTGAGGACTCAAAGCTTTTTGGGCCTGAGTTGTTTTGTCTTTGCTCTATTAATTCACTTTGCTGCGATGCTTGCAGCTTAGTTCTATCGTCTTTTCTATCCTCTTTTTGAGAGTCTTTAGATTTAGAACCTTCAACCTCAATATTCTTAATTTGCATGTTATATTGAAATTCTACTTCCATAAGATCTTTCTTAGCTTGCACTTCTGCTTGCAGCTTCTGCATATCAAACTGGTTTTCCATTTGCATTAACTGAGCTTTTTGCTGGGTAAGCGCTTGGTTCTTTTGAACTTCTGCTTGAGCAGATACTTGCTGCGCTTGAGCATTCGCGCTCGCTTGAGCTTGTATGTTCTGCTGTTGCATAACTTGATCTCTTTCTTGCTTCTTTTTTCTTCTAATTTTTAATACTTGATTAGCTAGCTTTAAGTTTTTAACTTCTCTAATATCAATAGCGTCTTCAAGATCAATAAGACCTGCTGACAATGCAGTCTGTATATTATTTTCTAGCATAGATCTTTCGGTGTCGTCTGGTGATAACTCTATAAATATACCGAAGTCGTGCAAGTGTAGTTCTTCCATCTCAGACAAAGTAGCTACGTTGTGACCACCTATCTTTTGGATAAAAGCATCTTTAGAAGGAGAGAACTCTAATACGTCTGATATTCTTAAAGATAAGCACTCTGCTAATCTTCTAGTAAGGAATAATCCTCCGTCTAATATATGTCTAGTTGCTGTATTGGAATTTGCTGCTGCAAGTTTCTGTACTCCAACCAAAGCCCGCGAGTCCGGCGTAGAACCGTCTCTAGCTTCATTAAGACCTGTCACGTCCCTTATCATCTGTAAGTAATAGTTGTAAGTCTGTATAAGCGAGGCTAATTTCCCACCGCCAGCTCCAGTAGATATTTCTTGAATAGGTATTTTGCCAGGATTCATATCACCGTCTTGAGTAAACGATCTACCTAGTACAGAACCTGTTTGGAAGAACATATTAAGAGCTTCTTGTGGATTGTAGCTTGTGCCGTTACCTAAATCTATTTCAGCTAAACCATCCGCGTCTAAATAAACCCCGTCTGGAACCATTCTAGATAATACTTGCTGTAGCTTTAAATGTGTAAGCTGTACCATATCGGCGAAACCAGTGATCCGGCTTACTAATGATTCTATCTTACCTTGATACATTCTAGGCGCTACAATATTGTAGTTTAGTAACACTTTAGAATTGTCGCTTTTAGGGCGCATCATGTTCTTAGCCATCTCCCATTTAAGGATTTTATTCGTTCCTACAACCATAACTCCTTCGTAGAGCACCTCTAGAGACCTCGAGAGCTTGCCGAATTCTTTTTCTAGCGATTCAACAGGCGGATCAAATTGGTCGTCTCTAACGATTACTTTAGAAGCTCCTGTAGCAGTTTCTTTAACTTTGTAAACTTCGTTCATGTACGTCTTATAATTAAAGTACAATAATTGAACTGTATTTGAATCGCTTTGGTCGTAGTTGGAAATGGTTCTATTAGAAAAACCGTTGTTCTGGAAAGATTGTCTAGATATAGTTTCTAGTTCTTCGTCTGTTATTTCAGGGAATTGTTTTTTAATCTCGTTGATAGGTACCAACTTAACTTCTCCTACGTAGTATATATCCTCAAAGTAAGGTGATTCCGTGTATGAGTATATTAGGTTAGCTGGATCAACGTAGTCTACTACAATTCCTTCTGATTTTGAGAATCTACTTACTGTAGCTCCAATACCTAAAGTTACTAAGTCGTAGTTTACTCTTCTTTTTAATAAGTCGTAATTATTGCTTTCGAGTATTGTAGTTATAGCTTGCTCTTCTGCAATCTCTACTCCTTGCTTGTACGATAGTTGCATGTGTACCTCCAACTCCTCTTTAGAGTCAGGTAATTGCTCTGGTGGGTTTTCAAATAAATTTACTCCAAAGTTTTCTGCAGCAAATTCATTTAGTTCTTGAGTCTGTATATCTCTTATAATAGATTCCATGTACTCGGTTCTCTTGCTGACTCCGTAAGGGTCTTGAGAATAAACTTTAATATCAAAAGTTCTATCAGATATACCGTTAACAACAATATCTACAAACTTAGGTATAATCGGAACAGGCTTCCAGTCTATGTTTAAGTAAGATAAATCACCATTAATAGATAATTCGTCTTTGTACTTCTGAACACCTTGTTCTCCTCTAGCATAAAGCCTTAGATTGTGAAACGTATTTTGATTACTTCTAAATCTAGTATTTCCTGAATTAGTGTTAAACCATTCGTCTTGAATAGCTTTACCAACTCTTAAGCCATATTCGTCAGAGATCTTCTCTTGATCGCTAGCTACTTGACTTGGGAAAAAACTTTTTGTAATTGAATCAGCCATGCTTTATTTTATTATTTCTGAAATTCCTCCATTATTGTTATACTTAGTAAAGCTAATATTAAGCTTTTGCTTTTGTCTTTCTGCGCTTGGTCTATATAGGTTTTTGTTGCAGGCCATTATTGCAAGACCAGAACTTATAGAGGCATCAAACTTTGTTCTTTTTGTTATGTCAAACTTACTCCAGTCGTTTAGCGTTTCATTAAAATACATATCGCCATAACCTTCGTCTCCTTTGTATCCTACGTATTGTTGTATGTAGGTTTCTATAGCGGCTGCGTGAGCCTGCTTTATATCTTCGCTCGAGTTAGGTATACCACCTATTTCTTTTTCGGTAACAGATAGCTTATTCCAAAGCTTATCCGGTCTTGTCATTGAGTAGCCTCTATATCCTCTTCTTTTGAAATGATATAGTAACCTAGGCTTATTGTTCTCACAAAGTATAGGCATACCGTAAAATACGCAAGCCATTAATACATCTTCAAAAAACATTTCAGCGGTCTGAGGTCTTGCTACATATTCTAAGAAAAACGAATTAGGAGGAGCGTCTTCCATACTAAACTTTGTCAGTCCGTGTAATGCTCCTTTGGATCCTTTACCATCTGTGGTTCCTGATATATCATAACTATCACAACCAAACGCACCCATATGTTCATTGCCTGGGTATCTTACTCCGTTCTTTTTAATTTGCCTGTTTTGTATAGTTGAACCAGGTACCCAAGATACTTTAAACCTACCGCTAGGGTTAGGCATAAATATAACTTTTGTGTCTTTAACACCGTTTTCCCATTGAAAACTACCTGTTGTAACTATATTAGTATTACGTAAATCTTCGTTATAATCAATTTGTTCGTATATTTTTACTAAATTAAATATACTATCTTTAGTTTGGTCTCTAAACGCATGCTTCTCTGTTCGAGGAAATTGTCTATAGAATTCGTTTAAACCATCTTGATCACTCTTTAGTCCATCAACTTCATTTTCCCAGTGTTCTATAACACCCATGTCTATTAACTCTCCATCAACTCCTTTGACAGGTTCTTTTGGCGTATCGAATACAGGTAACCCATAAGTGTCAATGTATCCCTCGTAGTTCCATTCCATAGGTATGAACAAAGAATATAGTCCTGAGCCAGTTTGTCCGTTGCGGTTTCTTTTCTTAACATCCGAATTATCGTATAGTTTTTTAAAGTTAGCTCCACCTTTTTCTAAAGCGTTTGATGTTGATCCCATCATACACTTACCGATCACTTTGCTACCTAGCCTTAAACAGGTCTTTGTAACTCGCCAGTTATTTAAAATATTATCTGGCTTTTCCCATTTTCCACTTTCATCGTGTACTAGTAGTTTTAATTTTTCTCCATCATAACTGTTGTCCCCTGTGTTCTTCCAGTCAATTGTAGTATCTAACCCTACAAGTTCTTCAAGCTGTTCATTTGAGTCCAACTTCTTTCTAGTTAACTTACTTGCCGGTATTCTATACGCTAACTCAGTTTTCGGTCTATCCATACCATCTTGTATGGGTTTAAAAAAGAAAGGGTAGTTTATAGAAATCGGTACAACTTTATCTGTAAACATTTTTTTAGCATCTGCTCCTGACTTTGATAGTATACCAAAACGAGCATCACTAGACATTGTTGCTTGGTGAGTTGTTTCTGCAGACGACATAAAAGAAAACCCAGAACGTCTATTCTTTAAATAGCACATACCATAACTTCTTTTATCTGCTTTACAAGCTTCCCAAAATATAAAGAACAATCTGTTCGACTCTCTAAAGTCAGGATGACCTACGTCAATTTTAGTCCACTGAAGGTACATATAATGCGTACCTGTTACATATGTAGGTTTACCATTGTTGTAAAACCAAAACCCTTCTTCTCTATAGTTAAACTCTTGGTCGATATAATCGTACCATTTTTCTTTAAAGTCTGACGGGTATTTTTCCCAATCAAATACGCTTTTTATTTTGCTTAATTCTTTTGGATATTCCGCAGCCTCCCAGAACTGCTCATCTTTTTTATCTGAGCGTTTATGTATGTTCTTTGTTGCTTTAGGTAAAGCGATTTTAAGATTCTGGATATCATAAATTTCTCCAATCTCTCCAGTTTTACTAATAACCACGATATCATGCTCAGCATTGTAACCATATTCCCATTTTTTGTAACGATTCATTCTCTTAAGCACTTTAGGCTTAATGTAGTCGTTCTCTATTTTATATAATGTTTGCTTGTACATGATTACTTAGACCTTCCTTCTGCAAAACCCTTAAACGTTTTTTCTTCTTTCTTTACGTTTTTAGGTTTTTCGTTAAGTCTTTCCTCTTCCTCTTCTATCCTAGATAGTATTTCGAAAGCATCGAATATAGCTAGCTTCTTTGTTGCTGCAGCGTTCTTTAACTTATCCGCTGACAAATCGTCTTCGGAATCTACAATAGCTTCTTTTGCTACCTTTATTAATTCTTCAACTGCCTTCTGCCCAGCTTGGATTATATTCTTCTTCGTTTCCTTTGTATTCATATTTAATTGTAATTGAATTGGTGGGTACTCTGTATAAACGTTCGCCCTCTATAATAAATTCGTATTCGCTTGAAGGTTTAAAACCTACTAAGTCATTTCTTTTTAAAAAAACAAGCTTAGGATCTTTATGCTTCATTACTCCTACTAAAGGTTTTTCTTTAGCATTAGATAAAAATGAATCGTCTTTAATCGGCTTAACAAAGTTAAATCCATCTAAAGGCGTCCATTGCTTTTCTCTTTTATAAGCAAAGATTTGATCCGGTTGTACAAAGTATAAATCTTCTTCGTAGTAACTAGAGCTATTCTTTTCTTTTCCGCGTATGTCTCTAAATCTTCTAAATACATTGTGATGCACTATTACTTCATCGCCTATCTCCAATCCCATCGTATCGTAAGCAGGTAGTCCTTCTATGACACCAACTCTACTCACAAAATTGTGGTTTTGCATTTCTGTATTTAAAATAAGTGTTTTGCCGTCTATCTCTTTCGAGCTATCGTATCTACCATCTTTAGGTGACACAATAAAATTAAACACACCTTTCATTAGTACTCTATATTATACTCAATAGCAATACCCATATTTTTGTTAAAATCTTTCCAGGGTATTAAGTCTCCTTTTTTCTCTATAAATATAGAATACTTATCTTCTTCCTCTACAATATGCTTTATTGTGTGACCTCCATAAACCTCTTGGCCTACAGAGTAGTGCATCGCATCAACTTTGTAGTCTTTGCCGATACTTATCTTTCTTATTAAATTACTCATTTTACTTATTTAATTAAATTGTTTGTAGATAAAAGTTTATCTAACCAGTACGATACTGTTTTGATTTATGTTTGTAGAAGCATGTACAGTTGCAGCTACTACCGGTAAGAAACCTGTGGTAACATTTTTAAACACTACTTGAGTAGTGCTCCCTGGCATGATAACTGTAATAGAGGCGTCTGCTGCTGTATCTGTTTTTTCTCCTATGTAAATAGCCGATGGCTCTTCAGGAGTATAAGGCAAAGACGTTAAAGCTTCTGCTTTTGTTGCGAAATCTGGTTGATTTTGGAATTGTCCCATTTTTGTTTAGTTATTTGTTATTTTTAGTTCTTGATATTTTAATCCTAGAAAGCTGTGTATACCTTCGTCTGAAACGTTAACCGAGTAAGTAGCCCATCCATAGGGGTGATTAGTGCTTCCATCTTCTTCTTCTTCTAGGTCAACCCATAAAACGTCTACTAAGTAATCCGTACCATAAATAGCCTCGTGCAATAGTTCCCATTCCTCGTTGTAAATGTCTTCAGACAGTCGCTCTATCCCTAGCTCCGTAACAACATGCGGATGCGTAGGATATTCTACACCTTCATCTGTAGCCTGTGTGCCTAATGCTTTTATTTTGCTTTTCGCTTGCTTTTCTGAATTGAAAGCGTACTTACCTATATTTAGTCTCATATATTATGATGTTAATGCAGCTAATTCCGCGTCTGATAATGCTTCTTTAAATACCGCAACTTGTTTAATAAAACCGTCCATGTGGACAGATCCGTTACCTTGATCAAAAGCTAGCTCGGTTAAAGGGCTAGTAAACGAAAGTGCATTTGTTGATGTAGCTACTTCTGTTCCGTTTATCCAAAGAGCTATATCGCCTGATTTGTATTTTACTGCTATTTTATTAAAGTTCGTTTGACCAAATAAAACATCCGTAAAAAGTGTTTGATTATTGTTCCCGTCTCTAACCAAAGCTCTAATTGAGTTAGCTGCGTAGTCAAAAAATAAAACAACTCTATTGGCTGCTCCGCCGTCTGATAAAGCCATTGCTCGCCCTGTAGACCACGCGGTTAGCGAAGCTCCCTCAAAATAAAACACTCCTTCTGTTTGCCCAATTAGCGTAGAGTCCCCTCCGTTGGCGTAGTTATCTCTATTTCTTGTAACCGCCGTTGCAGTAGTTGGAATGTAGCTGGATACTTTTCCTGGTTGTCCGCCTCCAGATTTTTCTGTTTGCGCACCCCATATTTGAAAGCTGTGCAGATATTGAGGGTTGATATACATTTTGGATGTCCCAGTGTAACCTGTTGATTTATACTCAATTCTTTGCCAATCAGAACCAACATCAACTAGCTCTCCTTCGCTTGGCGTTAAAGGAGTAGTTTGTGGTTCTCTACCTAGCCAAACTTCACCCGTACTACCGGGACCTGAAACTCTTCTAATCCATAAAGACATTCCTACACCGTTACCAGTAGCTGACGAAGCAAGAGAGGCAAACAAGCCATCTCCTGCAGCAGCTTGCCTAGTAATTGTGTAAAGTGTTTGACTTACTCCTTTAGGGTTTGTACCTGTAGAAGAGGTCAAGCTAATTGCTGCCTTTGTCCAAAGAGCGTTTGAAAAGTCTTCGCTATATCGTATTTGGTTTACTGAAGAAGTTTCACATAATATCGCGCCTTCTCCTTTCGAGTAATCTATCCTAGGAACGTCAGATGCTACTGTTTCAACGAGACCGTCTTTATTAACCCTAGTGCAAGTCCCGTTCTTAACGAGTGCCATGTCGCCAAAAGGCGTTGAACTTGGCTTTACGTTATGGATAACGGAATCACTATAACCCGTAGGGGTAAGTATAATACTAGCCTTGTCAAGCAAACCTGCGGTTTCTAGTTCTTGAACACCTAACTTTGAGTTGTTCGCATTTTCAAAAAAAGTAGATCTAGCTTCTAAAATCGCAAACAAACCCTGTATAACTGCGCTAAAGCCTTTTTTAGCATACGTCCAGCCCATACTTATTCCTAATCCTATTCCTGCTGCCATTTATTTTGCTATTTTATTTTTCTTTTCAAATGTTCTTAATCCTCCTAATCCTAACATACCAAACAAGATTGAAAACAATTCTTGCATTTGTAATGCCGGTAGTTCACTCCAATTGGGATTCGCAAATATAAGCAAATCCCGTAGTATGAAGTTATACAATAAAGCAGTACCGCAGACCCAACCGATAAAAGGCCTCCATCCTGCGACGAACAAGGTCCTGTGCCCTGCTTCTGCTTCGTTTATTTTTGTTTGTAGTTCAACTAATTTAGCCGCGGTTTCGATCTGAACTTTAGGATCTAGCTCTTTGCCTTTTATAGCTTCTCTAATATCCTTTGCTAAATCACCTAAGCCTTTAGTGCCTGAACCTAATAGTTTTGCAAAAAAGCTCATATATTACTTTCTAAGTGTTGCTCTAGTAGATCCCTTTGCCGCACGTCTTCTTGCTTTCACTTTCGTCTTAGGCTTATCTCCTGCGTTTTTAGTTTTATCAAACTTGCTAGTTTTAGGACCTGTTCCTTCTGCGAAGTTATAAGTACCTTTTTTTGTTTTAATACCAGCTGACTCGCGCAATTTTTTATTTGTCTTAGCGATTCTACCTTCGATTCTAGCTTGCTTTCTTCTTAATCTGTTTGCTTTTTGAGTATCCCCTCCGGCTAAAGCTGCTTTTCCTTTCTTTCTAGTTTCAGCAATTCTAGCTTCTCGCTTAGCTTGCTTGTCTAATCTTCTTTGATCTCTACGGCTTACCGTTACCTTTGTTGTTTTCTTAGGTGTATTAATTTTCGCCGGCTCAGTCTTAATCTCTGCTACCTTAGGTTTGTTCTTTGCTGCTTGATTAATTACCTTTCTGCTTTTACGGATTTCTGAAGCCTTTTTGTTTAGCTTTTTTGTTTTAGCCGCATACTCTTTAGCTTCTTTGTCTTTAAGAGTAGATACTTTAGTACCTGGCTTGTAAGGAGAAACAACATCATCACCTGCTGCTGTTACTTTAAACCCTTTACTTCCGCTTTTTCCGTACAACGGATCCGCTTTTGCTCTTTTTGAATAGTCCGCAAAACTTTCGCTTTTCTTACGGTAGCCCTTTGTAAGAGCAATGTCATACGCTTCTTTAAGACTACGCTTAGGTCTTTTACCTATTTCTACTGTTTTTGTTTTAGTTTTTCCTGTAGAAAGGTCAGGGGTGTTTCTAATTTTGTCTAAAGCTGTTTGTTTAGAACCAGTTGACTTTTGTTTTGTAGAAACCATTGAAGGAAGAAACTTCTCACTAGGTTTGTTTTGACTATTACTTTTAAATTTTTTGTAAGCGTCAGTTGCCGTTTTTGTAGCGAATGGAATTGGTCCCCCAAGCGCCAAAATTGCTGCATCTTTCGCTACGCCTTTTAGAGTACCTTTAAGGGTTGTTTGTTTAAAGGGACTGTTTTTTTGATTGTAAGCCATGATAGTTTTGTTTGTTATTAGTATTTACCTCTAACACCTGAAGGGTTAGACTTTGTTGATCCTCCTTTACCACCCCATAAGTTTTTACAGGACCAGTATCTTGCTGTTAGTTTACTTTTAGCAGTTCCACATTTGTGTCTTGCTTTAAAAGATTTACGAGCAGCGGCTGAATAGTTATGACCATACT
>Ga0070747_1000161_pt1 | contig 32896 bp, 40 predicted proteins | sample VirMetDEL_Mar_31_FD_77321 | JGI IMG/M metagenome (GOLD analysis project Ga0070747, IMG submission 77321) | Aqueous microbial communities from the Delaware River and Bay under freshwater to marine salinity gradient to study organic matter... | ecosystem: Environmental > Aquatic > Marine > Coastal... | reverse complement strand
TTCTGTGAGGTTTTAATGTTTAATAAACTAGTGATGAAATATCTTGAAATATTTGTCTTTCCTTTTTACCGTATAACCCAAACAATTTTTTCTCGGAGTTATCGGTTTTTGACAATGAGTGTGTTGTGTATTTTGTAACACCACTAAACAATCCCCATAGGTTGTCACCTTTTTCTTTAAGTTCCCCGTTTAGGTCTACGTAGAATCTTGAAATTCTATTCTTTTTAGTTGTAGATAACATATCACTATTCAGGTAGTTATTTAAATCGATATCCATATTAACATCAAATAATTGTTGAACGACCTTATTTGTTAAATTATTATTAACATTAGATACAGTACCCATACCTGTTTCAGACATTCTTCTAATCTTCTCGAACATCACTTTTTCATCGTCAATTAACTTATCCACACCACGACAGATGTCGTCAACACGAAGTTCTATATTCTTAGTGTGTCTAATTTTTGAAAGGTTTCTCATTGCTGCGAAGAAAGTATTAGTACAACTAATTGTTAAGTTAGAATTACCGAAAGCCAAAGATGTACTCCCATCAAAACTGTTAATACCGGTTACGAAACCTTCAACTCTGTCGTTACCAATTGTTAGGTTGTCACTTTTTAATTGGACATACACTTTCTTACCACCACTGAATTCACCACCTTTGTGAATGTCTAAACCGGTTGAAGAAGATACTTTTTGAATCAGGTCAACTAATTGACTATTCTGATAAACACCATAACTGTCAGAGTGTAAACCCAATACTTTGTTGTTGTCCTCTCTGATTAACGCAACTTTGTTTTCTAATTCAATACCACTCAAAGTTTGGATTTTTTCTGTTCGAACATTCCAATCTAAACCTGTACCTACTAAAATTTCTTTATTACCCATATTTTATTATTTTTTATCTATTAATGTTCAACAAAGATAAAACAAAAATATGGTTATACCAAATTAATTTATAATTTAATTTTTTCTTCGACTAGTGGTATTGTTATTTCTGATTGGTTTACTATTTGTCCTTGTGGGTGTGCTTCGATTAATTACAGGACGAGTATTGTTATTTGGTTTGTTGTTATTTATTACAGGTCTTGTATTATTAACTCTCGGTCTTGTATTATTAACTCTTGGTTTGGAATTATTAACTCTCGGTCTTGTATTATTAACTCTTGGTTTGGAATTATTAACTCTTGGTTTGGAATTATTAACTCTTGGTTTAGTTGACTTAATCATTGATGATTGACCTACCCTATCTCGTATACTCATAGTGCTACCTCTTCGACCATTGATGTATGATGTATTATTTCTACCTCGTCTTCCGTACCAATTATTTTGGCCATAGTTGTTCCATCCATAGTTGTTCCATCCATAGTTGTTCCATCCATTACCATAGTATCCGTTATACCCCCATCCGTGGTTATTCCAACCATAGTGTATATTATACCCCCACATATCATAACCAAAAGGAGACCACCTATGAGGTGAACCCCAAGAGTTCCATCCGTCATATCCCCATATCCAATCGTTCCACATTTGGGTTCTACTGTAGTAAGGGTTAAATAAATTATATCTATTTCCTAATATCCTATTATTCCAATCAAATGATGATGGTTGTGATATCGCATATTGTGCGTAGTCATACCTAAATTTAAAATCGTCCCTAAGAAGTCTATTTAATTCAAATTCATTATCAATTACCCGTATCTCCACATCTGAATTATCGATAGAGTATATTGGGTCATGGTTTGTCGTACTAACTTTAAATGTTGCACAACTTGTTGTTAGTAGTACGATTAATAATAGTAATAATTTTTTCATAGTTTTTATTGTTTTAAAAGTCGTAAATTCCACATTTGGGTTTAATCTACTTAGTTTTGGAAATAGAACATTCCCGAGTTATTAATATTAATTACAATCAAATGTCATACCATTTCCTCCCAAATACCGACAATTTCGGCTAATAGTAAACCCATAAAACCAAAATCATATAACCCATATAAACCAAATCCACACGCAATTATACGTATACCGGATTTAATAAATGAAATTAATTGGTGTAATCGAGCGTCAGGAAGATTTTGTTTCGTATATTTTGTTTTTCCCTTTTTTGTCATATTAAAGATTTACTGTGAATATTATAAATAACATTTAATTGAGATTTAGAGGTTTTTTCTAAACATTCTTCATAATTGAAGAAATTACCCCTATCGACTTCCGATGTTTGTAATTGACCTTCCGGTATAGTTGTACTATCTAACCCTATTTGGGATAAATCATCAACTTTAACTATAAAGTATGTTACTATTTTTTTAAATTTGTGTTGTTGAGATATAAAAGAATAATGATGTTTCTTTGTACCTACCATACTGATTGGTACGCTTACACCACATTCTTCTCGTGTTTCTCTAATTGCCGCCTCTAAATTAGTTTCACCTTCCTCTAATTTTCCTTTTGGTATACCATATGATTTCCCAAATTTTCTCTCTGCAGCTCGTAACAGTAATATTTTTTTATCGTATATTATTGCTAATCCAGCTGAGTGTACTGTTTTTAAGCCCATTTTTTTTTATATTTATACAAACATAATAAAAAAAAATCAAATAATAAAATAAAAGGAATATTTTTATTCTTCAAGTGACGTTGGTAATGACGTAATTCTAATCGCTTTACCTAAAACTTCACTCTCACCTAATGTGAAAGCACCTTGTTTAAATGCGTTATTAACAGCTTGTTGTAATATAAAAATGGCACTTGATTTATCCATAGTATCTAATAGTACTTCTAGGTGTTTTTCAGTTGTAAGGGGAATTGTGTTAAATAAGGTTCCAAAATCTTCAGTCATAATTAATTATCTTTATATTTATTAATAAAGTATAGAGATTTAAATTTAAAAAATAAATAGGTTATTATGAAAAAATTACGTATTAATGAAAGAGGTGGGGTTGCAAGAGGTGGTGAATATGCGGCACCTTTAAGGGATATAGAAAGAATATGGAAATCAACATTTTTAGCTCCGTTTACCGAACCTTTTGAACACGAAAATGATGATATTAATCATAAAATTGGACATAGAAAACGTAAAAAAATAAAAAAACCTATAGAAAAAATGCATGATAATGTTAATGAATGGGTTGAAATAACCGAAGACGTTATTTTAGAGGATTTATCCGTTTGGTTTGGTAAAAAGAAAAAAAATAAAGGTTCTTCACAACCTAAAGGGCCTTGGGTTAATATATGTAAAAAGAAAAAAGGTGGTGGTCACCCTCCGTGTGGTAGAAAAGATTCTGACAAGGGTGGATATCCGGTATGTCGTGGAGCGGGTGTTGCTGGTAAGATGAGTCAGTCTGAGAAGGACTCTGCGTGTCGTAGGAAGAGAGATAAAGAGAAAAAGGATACACAGACAGGGAAAGGTCAGAAACCTACGAGAATCAAGGTTAAAAACTATAAAAAAAAGAAATCGGTAAAAGAAGAACTCCTAAACCGATTAACTGAAAATATTTTAAGAAGGTTATCTTAACAATAAGGGGATGAACATCTCTTTGTACCGTCCAAACCTTTTATTTTACCTTTACACACTTGAACCGCGTGACCGTTAGCGTATGCACTAGGGTACACATCATACTTCTTTTTAGCGGATGCCTTACCTCTCGCACATAATTTAGTCCCGGTTTTCTTTTTACCTTCAGTTGTTTCACCTTCAGCCATATCAGTACTACCTAAACTATTTATAACCCCAATAGGTTTATTCATTTTAACATTACCAACTAAAGATTTTATTGGAGATTTGTAAAAACTTTTTTTAATCATCTCATCAACTTCTTTTTTGGTATGTTTTTTCTTTTTACTTTCCATCATATCATCATTATACACCATCACATCTTCTTCTTTATCTTTATTCATAAAGAAATCAAAAACTTGGTCTATAGATTCTTTAGCCGTCGCGATATGGTCCTGAGCCCAATCGTGACCATCCTCTAATACTTCCTCAATCATAGATGGGTCCATCTCTAAAAGAATGTCCATTTGTCTTCTAATTTGTTGTAAATTAGAAAAAAACATATATCTATCACTCTTCTGTTCTTGTAATACTTTACTAACTAATCGATTTAAGTCTTTTTCTGTTAAACGAATTTTTCTCATAATTACGAATTTAAACCATTACCGCCTATTAGTACGGCGTTTATTTGTTGAACAGTTTTACCGAATTTATTTGTCATTTCCGGTTTAAGTGGTAAAACTGTAGATGTTTCACCTGAACATATAACACAAACCTCACCATTATTACCTCCTGTACTACCACTAAAAGGGGCTAAACAATCATCACAATTATCGAATGGTCCATAATTAAACCAATTAGTTAAGTGGTCATTGGTTGTTGAACCTGTTGCGGTTAATTCAATACACCTACCATCGGATAATTGATAAATTTTATTTAATACTATTGGAACATCTTGACCGATGAATTCAATTACTACGTTGTTTCCACAGGTTGAACCTGTCATAAATCTATTTGCCATTTTTCTTTTTTTTAATAAATAGTTAATTACTTGACATTAACCACTTGAAATTTAATTTGTCTTTTATATGTGTTTATTTCACCACTACTTTCAACTTTAATATCTACAAAGTATTCGTTAGGTATTTTATCTCTTGTGTCGAAAACGAAATAATAATCATTAGGTGTTCGATTAAGTTTGGTCCAATCTTGTACTTGGACTTCGGTCTGACCTTCTTTAACATAAACTCTATACGATGCGTCTACATTTGGTAATAATTTATTCGTTGTGTAAGCTTGTTTAATTATAACTCCTACTCTTCTTACGTCGGTACTTAATATTTTTTCATCTTGTTTTAACCCATAGAAATCAAACCCATAAAGTTCAGGTTCAACAGAATTAGTACCTATTTGTACTGAGGACGAAAATGGGTATAATACAAATTCATTAGTAACTTCGGGTATAGGGGTATTATTCAATTTCATATTATACCATTTGTCCGAAAATGAACAAACCGTACTATATCCTGCGAATGGTGGTATAGTAACTTCATACACTCCTTTAGTTCTTTGACATGAAGTTAATCCTGTTAGTCCGGCAATTGGTTCATCATCGTAATTCATTATATCGACAGTTGGGGGGGTGTCTAAATTAACAGGACGGCCCTCATCAAATAAATATAAATACAATTTATTGACCTTATTCATTGAAAAGTTATTTCTATCGTCTTGAATTAAATCGTCATAAGTTGTTTCTAAATACGGCTCATAAAATGTTTGTGTGTGACGAGTGAAGAATTGAACCTCATATGTGTCGGTAAGACCAGTTAGATTTTCTACTTGGGGTTTATAAGCTATACCCCAACCTGAAACGTTTGTTAACGACCCATCTAATATGCTATTTATTTCATTAGTCATATCGAAATTAACATTTTCATTTCCAAATTCAAAATGTTGTGTGTCGACTATTGTTAAATCATTATAGTTAAAAACTCCGTTATTTTTATTATTATAAATTCCGGGCTCAGTCCACACTCCAATGGTTGTTGTCTCAAACCAATTAGAAGGTCTTACAGAGTAATTTTTATCTGATTCAGATATAGTATACTTTAAATCTGCAAAATCGTAACCGACACCCTCATCCCACACTTGAGGTAAATAAGATTGAATATTGGTGTTTGGAATTCTAAATAAAATTAAATCAAATGAAGTTGACCGTAATCTTAGTTGTGAAGTTCTGGTATTGAGTAAATCTAAATCAAATGTTGACGTATTAGTCATATTAAGAGTATGAGTAATATTGTCGGTACAACCTGTCGTAATTGTTCCGTCATAAACTTTAAACATTAAAAGGTCCATATCCAAATCGAATATAAATCTACTATACCCATTAGGATATTGAGATGTTGAAACTCTACCAAAAAAAAGTTCGGTAACGGGGTTCCTACCCGTATTTACGAAACTATTTGACGTTATCGTATTGTTTTTACTAAAATATGATTTATTAATTGACATTTAAACTTTTTAATATAAATATCTAAAAATTATATTTATCCCTAGTTAACTTAAATATTTTGATTTTGTAATGATTTTTACAACACTAAAAGACCCATAGGGGTCTATTTTTATTAGTTAATTCTAATATTTTGGTTTAAAATTGTATTTTCTACGTTTGATAAAATTTGGTTAATTTCTGCAGTTGTTTGACCATTACCCGAAGCAACAGGTACCGGAGGTACCGTTGAGACAGGATGAACGTGACCTGTGACGTAAGAAAACATCTTTCTTAATAAACTCATTAATTCATCACCTCTAACTGTCGGATGAGTTTTTGATAGAATACTTTTTTCGTCACCAACAAATCTATCTTGGGGTATCCCATATAAAGTTTCACTTAACGATATTCTACCTTTAGGTGATGAAGTATTGTGAGATAATAAATAAATTTTTTCCGACCCTAAAATACCATAAGTAACATCTTGAGATGTTATTTCAGTAGGTATTATTGTACTTGTTTTAACAGACGATTGAGGGCCAATAACAGGTTTACCATTAGTGTTGTCCCACACTAAATAAAAACCACTTTTACTCATACTATCGTTTATTTTTATACTCGAATAAAACTTAACAAAACTTTCATATATTGGGTTGGTAGTTGACGTAGTTGGATTGACATTACCGTTAATATAAGTTAATTTAGACGGTGTAACCACAAATGGAAACGTAGATTCTTTTGATACGTTATTTTGGTTATTAAATGAATAATTTGGCATATCAATAAATCCATCAAAAACACCTCTAATAAACTTATTCATTAAGTTTATAATGTCGGTAGAATCTTTAGCTTGAAATCGTATTTCTTCTAATGGACCAGTGTAGTTAGTACCTACACTAAGTTTAGTTATTGAATCTGATTTAAAGTTTGAGGTATTGACCGATTTACTAGGTATAACATTATAGAGACCAATACTACCATTATAAACGTTTTGAGTATTTTCTAAATTTTGAATATCCCAAATAACCATCTTTTTAACCATTTGAACGTTTTCTTGTAGAATACCTCGTTTTTGTTTAGGTAAGTTTGTTCTTTTTTCGGTAAAATTAGATAGTTGTAAAAACGACCTAAAAGGGTTTCCTACAGGTAATTTACCTTTACTTATTTTTTTGGATTTACCCGCTCTTATTAAAACTTCGTTTTCTTTAACTATGACATCGGCACTACCTCTACCTAATAAAGCATTATCTCCCGGTTCAGGAAATATCCCCTTACTTCCCACATTTCTATAATTACCATCACGATTTTTAAGGGATATTCCTTGTTTAATTCTATCACCAGTATTTAAGAATTTTTTAGACCCCTCAAAATTTTCGAATGAAGTGGTTAATGGGGATGAAAATGGTCCTTGAAGATAAAATTGGTTTTGAAATAAAAGTTGTTCGCTATCTTGATAAATTATGTTAACATACTCATCGACCTTAGGTGTTTGGCTAAAATAAAAAGGTAATAGTGGGAAAAAAATTAAGGGGTCTCTAGAGGTCCATATGTCGGTTTCTTCCGTCCAATCCGCAACAGACGCGATTATATCCTGATAGTTTTTTCCTTCGGGAATAACACGTATTCTCCCTAACATCATCGGGTCGTCGTTATTTAAAACTCTACCCGGAAAAATTATTTGGTTATCTTTTTTAAACATTCCCATTATTTCTTTTTTGGTATTCCGTATGAATTAGATTATACGTAGATTCTAATTTATCTAAGTGGTCGGTTAATTTAAATAAGGATTCTTTAGTTTTTTTAAAATCTTCTTGAATAAAATCCATAACGAAAGTTAATTCGGAATTAGACGATGATTTATAATCTTTAATAATATTAACTACTTTTTCTGACTCTTCTCTATTTAACATAATTATAATTTTTTCCCAAACGCATTTGACGGTATCGTTAAACCTGCTGGTGATACAGTTAATGGACCTACGGCAATCTGAACTTTATTATTTTCACTATCTTCCTTAGCCATTGCTTTCATTTGTCCAAATTTAGATAGTACATCTAAATTTGGGCTCCCATCAGGTAAGTCACCTGTAGGTATACCCAACTTTTGTAATTCTTCTATTGTCCCAATAAAAGCTCTAGTTTCTGAATACCCATTTAATAATTGGGATGCAAATAATAAAGGTAGGGGTATGGCGCCTCCGGGTATTGCCCCACCAGCTAAATTAAGTAATGCTAAAATTTCATCGACGACACTTTTACATCTTCTCCAATCACTAATCAATGATGCAATTATTAATATTAACTGTATTAATTTAAGTATCATAGCGTATTTTTTAGTTAACGCTTCTTTGGATAAATCAATTATTATCGATTGTATTAAATTTTCAATATCTTTTTTTATGATGTTAAATAATTCTTCTACAAATATTGCCCCAACTTTAGAAACAATCTCAGCGAAAAATTTTGGAAATTTTTTTATAAAATCCATTGCCGATTGTACCGAGTCTCCAACGGTTTGACCTAAGGACTTCACCATTATTAAAATAGGTAGTAGCGCTTTTGGTGATAGTAGAGCCCCTATGATTCCTTGAGCTATAAGTTTAATAAAATTAAAATTTACAGTTGCTTTAACATCGACATTAAGTCCCAATAACAGTTCATTATTTATTAAATTGTCGGTCAATTCATCTGATAACTCATTTAAATCGGACCCCTCAACAAAGTTTAAGTTATTTAATGATGAAAATATTGAATTAAAATCTACAGGTACTTTAACATTATCACAACCCTCAAATTCCACAACTCCATTTTTTATATTTTGTATTCTACTTTCAATAAATCTTAAGTCTAAATCGGTAAATTCGAAAAATGAGTCATCGATGTCACTCAACTCTGAAAGTTTTGCGATACCACTAACGTCAATCTCTTTTCTACTGTCAAAACAAAGACCTAAAACTCTTTGTATGATTAATTCAAATTTAGTTGCGTCCTCAATTTCATTTGTACCTACGTCTAATCCGATAGATGCGAAACCGGATAATGATTCCATAATGGATGCCATTATATTGGTGGTATCGACAACCTTAATTGAACCATAATAATCGGCTAAAAATTCACCTACTTTATTAATGCTATTAGCTCTATTAGGTAGAGTTATTTTAAACCAAGGACCACTAACCCCACCCCCATCAAATTCTACATATTGTATGTCCATTAACCCCTGTCCTGACCTACCTTTATATAATTGACCATTTGATACCGAGTAAGAACTACCATTCTGAATTAACTCATATAGTTCTCTGTTCATTGAGAAAGGGTAATCCTGAACATTAATTGGGTTTTTCTCGTAAAATACCGAACCTTCTTTTTGATTAGGGTCTAACTTTAATATATTAACAATATCTGTAGATTTAACTTTAATATAAAGTGTTTGAGGTGTGTAGGTTTGTTGTAAATCACAACCAACGGCCTTAATAGACTCGTCTAAAAGAATTTGTTTTAATTTAGGTTCCACATTACGAACAGCTTGTAATAAAATTTTTTTAGCATATTGAATTGTTGCGCTGTTTTTACCTCCAGTAACATTATTTATATCCAAGAGTTGGTCAAATTGAGATTTTACCTTTTTTTGGAATCTCTTAACATTTTGTTTTGCACTATCTAATGATTGTTTAGTGTCTCCGACAAACTCTTCAAACCCCTCAGTATTAGGGTTAGTTATTTTATCATATTTCCCTTTTAGGGAATTATATTGTTTAGAGGCTTCAACTTTATTTTGAACATCTTTATAGCTAAGACCTAAATCTAATGATGGCATAATTTAAAGTATTTTACATTTTATACTTGGAAACCATATCTCCTGAAGTATCTTTATCAATTAAAGCTTTTAGCATATCGTCATCCATTTCAAAATCGGATACCGTAAAATTTGAGTCATCCGATGACCCTGATTTACTAGCAGTACTAGTTTGTAATTTAGATAATGTTAATTTTTTTTCAACACAGTCATTAATTATTTTCTGTTGTTTTTCTATTACCGGACCAATTAGAGTCATATCTTCAGGTTCCTTCATCATAGTTAACATTTTATTTTGTATTCTAATGGCGGTATTTCTTTGTTCTACTAATTCGTTGTAGATTTCTTGCATTAAAGACAAAATAGATTCTTGACTTAAATTAATTTCTTTTTTTTTAGGTCTTCCCATATAGATAAATATTACACGACTTAATTTTTATTTAACCATTTCTTGTATTAAGTTATAATACATCACTTTATACTTTTTAATGGCTCCTCTAATTTCTTTGGTGGTAAGATTAGTCATTTCTCTTAGAGATAATAAAATTACGTTTTTATTAAATTTATTATTATCGTTACCTACAAAAATATTGTCATAGTTGTCAAATATATCATGTAAAGCGTGACCTAATTTAATCTCATTAACGTTTAGATTTTCCCTTTCTATAAATAATTCTAATTCCTTTAAGAAGTTCTTAATCACATCTTCAGATTTAATTGAAAAATCTTCTATGTGATATGAGTATTCATTTCTATTTTCTAAACTAGTTGATATGTCTTCATAAGATATTTTTCTATTTAACTCTTTTTGGTCCTTAATTATTTGACCCATCAAGTAATTTTTACAGATAGTACCAAAATAAGAATAGGCTTTTTTCCCTTTAGCGGGTTTAAACTTATCTACTTTAGTTATTAAAAAAGAGTGTGTGTCTACGTGTATTTCAGTAAAATCCATACCTCTTCGATATAACCGATATCTTCTTATTATTGACGATATCATTTTATCTAATGGTTCCCTTAGAAATTCATTGTAAATCTTATTTTTTTCGTCATAACATTGAGACTCTAAAAATCGAACTACCGCTTTTTCTTCCCTAACATCAAAGTAATTTTTTTTATTCGGTTTCCTCCCCTTTTTTTTGACTAAAGATTCGGTGTCTCCGCTTATAGTATCAGTACCTCCACTTATAGTGTCAGTACCTCCACTTATAGTGTCAGTACCTCCACTTATAGTTTCGGTAGTAGTATTTATAATTTTGTCATCATTACTTTTAGTTTGAGACATTATACAGTTTCTGTTTTGTATTTTATCTCTCTATCTTCATTAAAGTAGAATTCTTTCTTAGCTGATTCAACCCAAAATTTAACTTCTTCCGGTGTTAATTTATTTTGGTTATTTTTATATCCCCAAAATAATGAACCTTCTCTAAGATTGGTGTGTTTATAACCAATTTTAGGTATTGACATAACTTTAACCGAGTTATGTGTTAATCTTAAGAAAAGTTCATAACCAAAAGTTAATTTAAAAGATGGTTTTAACATTCCGAAATTTTCAAATGATGACTTTTTAACCACCATACCGGAAATTTGGAAATTCTGATAGTCCATTAAAGTCTCATTAGTTAATATACCCATTTCAGGTGTAAAATTGGCCGCGAATGTGGCTTCGTTAGTGAATCCCGCAAATTGACCTCTTTCATCTGTATCAACAACTATTGGTAAAAAAACTGAAGTGTCTGTATAAATTTCAGAATACTTTAGAACATTTTTAAACCATATTGATGAATATTCGTCATCAAATTCAAATAAAGAAACCCACTCGGAAGTAGAATTTTCTATACCGTGGTTTATTTGGGAGGAATAGTTAGGTTTATCCGTCCAAACTAAACGTTTTACTGTTAATTCACCGAAATCAAAAGAATCTAAATGTTCTACTAATGTAGTTTCGTCAGTATGTACGATGATTAATTCGTTAAATTTGGTTTTTTGAGTCTTTAGAGATTCAATACATTTCTCAAAATAATCTGAGAAGAACGGCACTGTTGCCGATTTAATTGGTAATATTACCGATAAGTCAAATGTTGTTTCCATTATTGTTCTATTGTTTCTATTTGTAATTTATTTAATTGAGTTTCAAATGATTCTAAACGAGTATCAAGGAATCCTTCAAATAACGTATCAACAGTTTTTTCGAACTGTTCTTCAGTTGGTAGATTTTTAACAGTGTCTTCCATAGATTTAATTAATGTTTCAGAAATGTTATCTTCTAACCAATTTTGTAAAAAGTCGGCTACGTAATCGACTAATTGAATCTTATTATTAACCCAAATACCGTTATCTTCATTCATCCAATCAGGAGTCATATCCGGAACTAAACCTATTACGGGTACACCTGATTTCATAGATTCTAATGGAAATGTTCCATAAGAACTAATATTATCTAACCATACCGAAGCGAAAGACTCATTTAACCCTTTTGCGAAATCCACTTCACTAAGACCTCTCATGTCTCTAAACGTTATCCATCTGTATTGTGGAAATTTAATATAAAAGTTTTTAATTAGGTTAACAGTGTCCCTTTGTTCTCGTGAATGTACGGCAATTATTGGTTTAGGTGGGAATTTTGATTTCGTAAAATTATCACTAATAAATGGTTCTAACACATCATAAGACACTCCTCTCATAATTTCAACCATATGTTCTTTTTGTTTCTCGCTAGTAGTAATACATTTATAGAAACCTAATTGAGCCCAAGTCTCACCAGGTTGTAAAGTGTCAACAGTGTAGTCATATGATTGTGATAATATAATTTTACCACAAGGTAATTTAGAAACTTGAGACATAACGAACCCAAATAATTCAGGGATGATAAGAAAATCATCGGGTGAAACCTGTAATTCCTGACCCTCAATTGATTGGTGGGTTAATTCATCATATTCCGAACCTAACCAGCTACCTACTGATGTGTAATCAGGTTTTTCATGTAATATTATAGGATTATACCCTAAGTTTTTTAATGACATACCTAATCTATATATGTATGCGACTGACGCTTTGGCATTGCCTTTAGTGTCTTGAACAATTAAAAATAATTTTGACGTCTTATCCTTAATATTTTTAATTGAATTTTCTAATTTTAAAGTTACTTCTTGACTCATTTTTAGTTTAATATTTTGTGATTATTTTTTTATTTAGTAATGTGTTAAAGGCTAATTTAAATGGGATTGATAATTCAGTACTTTTAATACCCATTTTTTCATCTATAGAATCATGTCCATCCATAACGACCTCTAACATTAATTTTAAAAGTTCGTATTTTACGATACTAATAGTATTACCATTAGACTCATCTACATTTTTCTCATTTACAGGTATTTCTTTCTTTCCCTGTTCTATTTGTACATATTTGTCAACCTTATCGATATCTATAAAATATTGTTCATTGAAAATTGATAACATCATATTAATTCTTTTAATTTAATTTTTAACTCTTTTATTGTTTTAACTGTATTTTGGTTATCAATATTAAGATTATATTGAGTTTCAAATTTTATAACAGTTTTACCTTTAGGTTGTTTTAATAATAAATCGGGGTTGGATGTTACTAAAATATCGACATCGTCCCACATATCGTCTAAAGTTATATTACTATAAAATCTAAATTTTTCAAGTAAACAACCGAACTTACTTAGAAAAAACAGAGAAGCGGGTTTAGATTTGCCGATTTCATCTGAAACTATAGATAAGTCCAATCTATCTCTTAGTTCTAAGTATAATTCATTTAAATCGTTAAATGTGGAATACTCAGTTGAAGGGGCGTGTCCAAATAATTCCATAGTGTAGTCTTCATACATAAACTCAAAGTATTCTTCTTGAGATTTAAATGAAAAGTGTTTATTTAACTCTAAAGATGTTACCTCACTTATTTCTTCGTATTTGAAATTGTCTTCAACTTTGACTTCTTCCGTATTACCTGATAAATCTAAAGTGTAAGTTTTATCTTCAATTACGTCGTCCGAATCAATTAAATGTTTTTCGTATAACTGTCTAAATTTAGTAACGGTATCTCTAAGGACACCATTCATTTCTATCCCAACTTTTATCATTATTCCTCTTCGTATTTTTTTAATATTTCACCTATTAATGGATTTCTCACAATATCCTTTCTTTCGAATTCAAATACTCCAACATCACTAACATTTTGAAATTTATGGACAGCATCATATAGTCCGGATAGTTTTTTATCTTTATAACGGTCAGTTTGTTCTAAATCCCCTGAAATTAAAAACTTACTGTTAAAACCAATTCTTGTTAATAGTAACTTCATTTGGTTAGGACTAGAGTTTTGAGCTTCCTCAAAGATTAATATTGAGTTGTCAATATTCATACCTCTCATGTAGGCCAATGCAAATACCTCAACAACTTCGATTTCTTTTAACTTTTCCCTCGCCTCTTTACCTATAATTTTATTAAGTAGATAATATGATGGGAAAATGTATGGGTCAAGTTTATCTTCTAAACCTCCCGGTAATGAACCTAATTTCTCTTCGGCTTCAACCGCTGGTCTTACAATTATTATTTTTTCGTAAGGTGTTTTGGGGTCGGATAATAGGTCAACCGCCGCTTTCATTGCTATGTAACTTTTACCGACACCTGCAGGGCCTGAACAAATGGTGATTTGGCTTTCAGTTAACATTTTATAATATATTTTTTGATTTTCGGTTAAAAACTTTTGTCTACTTTTTCTTTTAATTATTTTAGCGATTGATTCTTTCTTCGTTAATTTTACTTGGTTTGAATTGTTTTTTTTTGTGGTCATATAATATAATTATTATTTTATCTCTTACAATTTTCCTTCCTCTCTCATTTTTTCTCTAACTTTCGTTGCGGATATATTTGAAATTTTGGTAGGTGGGATATGTTCTATAATATCATAACCAACCCCCCTTCCAAACTCAACTGAACATATGTCAGGTATAATGATAACTTTAACTTTACCATCGTTAATTTCATTTTGGAACTGTATTGTAATATTTTGTTTTACCTCCTCTGAGGTAAATGGGTTTTTATCGTTTATCCCTCCTTCTCTAATACAAATTAACACGTTTTTTCCTTTATTAAATGCTTGGCTAAATAATTCTTTATGTCCGTCGTGTAAAGGTTGCCATCTACCAATAAACATTGCGTATTGAGAGTCCTTTGAATCAAGTGATGAGGTTACGTATTTATTTTCTTTCCATTCTTCCATATTAAGTTATTTTAGATAAAATTTTAATTAATGATTCTTCAGGGTTGTCTTCAGTGGTGTCTATCGATATAAAATTATCTAAAGGGGGTTCGTAATCCTTAACCTTAAAATGGTCTCTTTCTCTCGGTTCGGTAGTGTGTATGTAGAACTCTTTAATATTCTCACCAAGTTTTTCTTTAAATTCTTCCCTTAACCATCGATATGGAGAAACTAAAGATACTACAACGTCATATCCATCATTATGTAAGTAATTAGATATTTTTTGAGCCGTTCTAACATTATCTATTCTACCTTGTTCAGAATAATCTTTATTAGTTGTTAATTTACGAAGATGGTCACCATCAATATGAAAAACCTTAGTATGTCGTTTTATGTAGTGTTGCACTAACATTTCTGCTAGTGTTGTTTTACCGTGAGCCGGTTGTCCTGTAAGCCAATATATCATAATATTAGTCTTGGTTTTTTTTATAAAATCTTGTTTCGAACGGTTGATACCACTCTTCTAAATTTGAAGCCACTCTTGAGTCGTAACCTAACACCTGAAGTAATTTGTCACTAAATTTACCAATTTTTTCATAACCCAAAGCTCTAGGGTAATCAAGTAATTGTTTAACTACCGATTTAGAAAAAGTTATTGGTATTGCCATTCTATCCTCATTAGTTTTATTTTCACTGGAACAATGCCATATATTAGAATTAAAAAGTAATATATCGCCTTTTTTACCTAATACTTGTATAGAATTTTCTTTAAAGTATTCATCTGAAGGTTTATCCTCGATTAAGTGTGAATATGGTAATATTAGCGTTGGTCCATTGTCCGGAGTAAAATCATCTAACATTATTAATACATTCATCATTAAGGGAATTTTATCAGAATAAAATTTAATATCTCTATGAACTATTCCTGAAAAATTAGGGTTGTTTGGGAGATTATTTAATGAAGTAAATGAATTCATTATGTACTTACTTCCAAAATAATTTAATAGAGTCGAATTAAACTCTTCATTACCGATTAACTTTCCCAAAAATTCTATAAAATACTCATCATTTAAAATTACGTGCAATGCGACCCCATCTGTTACAATGTCGCTCCCATTTTTGATTTGTATTTCTTTATGATTTTCAAACGCTTGTAAAGAACAAGTTTTTAGTTTTATTAAATCTTTATCACTCACCATATTTTTTAATATGGTATATCCTTTCATTTTTAAGTTATTTTCCATAATTATTTTAAGAATTTTTCACCTTGTTTTCTATTTTTTATTACTTTTGCTGGAGAACCATAGGCCAAAACATTATTCGGAAATGATTTAGTGACTAATGAACCTGAACCAATTACGGTATTAGAACCTATGGTTAGTCTATCTATTATAGTAACCCCTAACGTTATTGCAGCATATTCTTTTACTATTACATACCCTCCCAAAACGGAACCCGCAGAGACACTGGCATAATCTTCGATTGTGCAGTCATGGTCAATTTGAGCCCCCGTAGCAAAAAATGTAAAATCACCTATAGTTGTTTTGGGGTTTATGATACATCCCGCCATAATAACAACACCAAAACCTATATTAACGTTTTCACCAATAATAACTGATGGGTGTATTGCATTTATAAATTTAAAATTGGGTAGTTGTTTAGTTATCGATTGTTGAACATAAAATCTTGACCAATTATCACCTATAGTGATTAGTCCACCATCAATATCAAATTCATCGATTATATCTATTAAATCGTCTTGCCTACCTAATACTTTATACCCAAACCTGTCCGAACCTACTGGATGGATGGAGTCAATAATTCCAATTACATCATATTTCCCTTCTTTGTTGATGATGTCGATAGTATAGTGGAGTTGATTTCCCCCACCAAATAATAATATTCTTTCCATATGATTTATTTTTTATATATATGTTTACCTTTTAGAATATCCTTCTTCATCATGAAAACAAGTTAATTCGTTTATGGCTATACTCATAAGGGAATTTTCTTTAACGTATTTCGATGTTCTTTCCCATAAGTCCGCATCTGCTGGTAAACTAACTTCGCCAAATTCTTCATATAAATCTATGGTTCTAAGAGGTATTGTCCTTTGATTTATACAAGTGGAGGATTTAATACACAATGCGTGTCCGGGTAGAAAGGGCACTGTTTTATACCTACTATTTATTAAAGGTAAGTAACCATTTATGTATGTCGAAACTGAACACATCCAATCAGGGGACACTTTTTCAATTAAATTATTAAAGTTATCTAAGTGTGATGGTCCCCAATAGTCGTCGTGGTCTAACCTACAAATATAGTCTATTTCGTCGTCCTCCAAAGCTTTATCAATACCTGTATTAGCGGCATTAACACCCCCATAAGACCATAACGCGTTTTTATTCGTATTCAAATACTTATCTCTTTCTTTTGCGAATTCTAAGTTATGTTTATATAGTTTTTCTAAATCTATAGTATCAACACCAAACGTATTAAACTCATCATTATCCTCATATTTATCACCTATTAGAAAGACTTTGTAGTTTTGATATTTTTGGTCTTTTACCGAATTTAAGCATCTCGATAACAATTCGGGGGTTCTACCATCGGGTCTTTGATAAGTGGATATTACTATACCTATTTTATTCATTATTTATTTGTATTTTTTATGTTATGCGTCATATCTATGGGTATTTAATCGACCGCCTAAGTAGTTTTTAGTATGATAATTGTAAATACTATTAGGAAATAATCCACTCATATAGGTTAAAATAATATTTCCTTGTAAGTTTATACTACCCTCACTATAAAGTTTATTAGATAGTAAATCATAATCTTTATGTCTGAGATTCCACCCAATGTATTTTGCAGATACCACACTTAATGTTGACAAATCAACATTGTTTTCCTTTAACTCACTAATATACTTTTCAGTTGATGAATTAATTTCATCTCTGTTATATGACCACCTACTAACACCTATAGATTCATCTCTTTCACCCATTATTGTGTCTCGGCTATTTGAATAGTATCCTGATGTCATGAACAATGCGTTATCGGAAGTACAATTAGATGTAAATACCGTATATTCGTCCCATAATCTAATTATATTACTATCACAAACGAATACGAATTTGTAATCAATTACTTCGGGGCATACCTTATGAGGAAAAGAATTTATAAAAGATATGATTCGTCTCCTTTGAAATTTGTCGGTAACGTGCAGATAATCTTCAACTTTTTTAACAATTCCCCACCCTAAATTTTTAGCTAAGTCACAATTAACATCATTATCTGTAACGTATACTGTTTCAAAATTATCAGGTAGGTTATTTGGTGGAGATATGACAATTTCGTAATTAAATAAGTTTTTAACTAAAAAAATATTTTTATTAATCATCGGTTTCGGTATATATTTTAAATTTACTTAAATCAGGATACCTCAATTCTAAATCTTCAATTACTTTAGGTTCACCCGTTGTGTTATCGTAAAATTGGTTTATTAATAGTAGACCTCTAGCCGACAATTCCGGCATCATATAAAAATTCCACCCTATCATATCTAAATTATCGTCATGATAAGAACATTCTCGTCTTCCACTAAATCTGGCCCTTTTAAACCAAAGATAAGCGTCGTAATTATCCGTTAAAATAGCGCCTCCCTTACTCAATTTAAATGTCTTGTATGGTCCGGTAAACGAAATACACATATGGGTTCCCGGTTTATACATATTGTAAGTAAAACTAAGAGCACTATCCCAAACATTAGTCGGGTATAATTGATAAGAACCCTTTAATGTTTCGCCATCAACAGGTTTAAATTTAACTTTCCCACCCGCGTGAATTATTTCGCAAGGTACTGAAGGATAGGTTCTACTAGGTATTTCTATCTCCATACCTTTAATTTTTTCATACATTAATGCAAGAAATAATCCATTACTTTGGTTATCTACTGTGACGACATATTTAGCCCCAGTATATTTCGACAATTCTTTTTCAAAATCTTCCGTTATTTTATGTACTCCATTTGCCATATTAAATTGATATTATGTGTTTCTTAAGTTTATGTAAATTATTAGAAATAAAAACAATTAATCTATCTTTATAATCGATTATAAGTTTTTTATTATTATCCTCATCATCATTTCTAGTTTGACTTTCATAATGGTAAGCGACTAAATTACCACAGGTTATATTTTTTAATCCTTTAGTTAGAAGAGTTAAATTAAGTTCCACATCCTCAAAACAAGAAATGTAAGACTCGTTAAATCCCCCTACTGAGTTAAAAAGGTTTCGTCTAATCATCATAAGTCCGCCAGTATTACCAATTGTTAAAGTTTCACCAATACTATGATTATGGTAATGTCTCAAATTTTTATGGGTAATCATTAACTGATTAGATTTTAAATATAATACCATACCATCATGTTGTATTGTGTTGTCTTCATAATGTAAACGACAACCAACAGTACCTACTCTTTTATTTAATTTGATAGTTTTTAACATACCATAAATAATGTCGTTCATGATTTTAATATCGTTATTAGAAAATAATATAAACTCATAAGTTTTGTCTAAGTGATTTTTAACAACGTCATTATTTATTTTACCAAAATTATAATAATTGTACTCAATAAGTTTTATATTATTAAATTTAGAAATAAATTCTTTAATGTTTACTAACTTATCACTATCTGAACCGGTGTCGGCTATAAATATATCGAAATAATTAGAATCACAATTATCGTAGAATGATGTTATAGTTTGAAATAAAAGTTCTGTTTTATTTTTGGTTGGGATAATAATGGCAACTTTACCAATATTTGTTATTGGTTTTCTCTTAATTTCAGGAATATAAATTTTTTCAGGTTTTAAATCAATTGGTAAATCATTAGAATACTTTTTAACAAAATCGTCCTTACTTGTAAAAAATTCATTATTAGGTTGTCCAATAGATTCGTGAGTTATATCAAATGAAAATGTCACACCCACTTTAATCCCTTCTAAATAATTGGGTATACAAAACCCATGGTCATAGAAGTGAAACTTACCGAAAGATTCGTCAAATAAATGATTAACTTTAGTTTTATTAAATGACATAAATAAACCATCTATGGAAATGACAGGTATAATTTCCGTAAGTTTAGGAGAATATTTACTTAATATTTTTTTCTCCCCTGGAGGTTGGTGATATACTCTACCAACCATATTAGAAGTCATTCGTTCCCAATAAACTCCCGATTCAGGAAAGTAGGTTGTTCCGGCTTTACCAATAATTGAAAATTCAGGGTTATTAGTAAAATCCTCGAGTAATTTTTTACCCCAATTTTTACTCAACCTAATATCATTATGGCAACAAACAACAATATCGTTTTTAGACATTTTAATACCTTTATTATATCTATTTGATAAAGAATATTGTCCAAAATTTTCAAACTCAAAAACCTCTAAATCGTCTAAACCTGAAGAAGATATTAAATGTTTTTTAAACTTCTCATTATATTCTTTATCTTTATGTGTTGAGTATATTACTGTAATCATATTCCTGTGCTTCCAAAACCTTTATCTCCTCGGTCCTTATTTGTTAATTCTTTAACTTCCATTAGGTTAACCCACTTTCCATTAACTACAGGACATAACACTGCTTGAGCAACTTTTTGACCTTTTTTAATTTGGTATTCATGGTTATTAGTGTTAAAAATAATGGCTTTTATTTCTCCGGTATATGAGTTATCTACAGTTCCCGGAGAATTTAGAACCATTAACCCTTCTTTAATTGCTAACCCACTCTTACTTCTAACTTGAATTTCATACCCATCTTTAATATCAAAAGATAATCCCGTTGGTACTAAAGCTCTCCCGAAAGGTTGTAATAAAATATCTTCCGTAGAATATAAATCAAACCCCGAGTCTCCGGCGTAATTATATTTAGGGTTTAAGGTATCAACATGAACTTTTTTAAATGGTAAAGATAATTTAGTTTCGCTATTTTTAAATTCCTCGTCTAACTCTTTTAAACTCTCATTTAATTCCTTCATCATTTCATCCTCTGAAATACCGGTAAAATCCTTAGATAAAAACTTTTGTAATTCTTCCGCTTTATCATCTAAAAAATTAAAATCTTTATAATCCATCTTACCTTAAATTTTTTAATTTTCGTATGAAATCTATTAATACTTTAACATCTTTCTCACAGTATTTGGAAATTTCTTCTAACATACCTTTATTCCAATATGCGTCGTGAACCTTATCTCCGGTTACTTCACCTCCTTTTGGGGTTGGGATATCCATAGTGGAACAAACTAAATCTAATGAACCAATTGAAGAGTATGAACCAAATTGCCATATCTCTTTAGTGTCGATGGCTTTAATTTCCCATGGTTTAGTATCGTATGATGGTAAAATTGACGGAGGTAAAAATCCGTTAATAACCATTCTTTTGGCTAACATAGGTATATCAAAGTTTTTAAGGTTATGACCGCATAACCAAAAATCTAATTTACCAACTCTATCTAATAATTTCTGACTATCCTTTAACACAATTGACTCGTCCTCACCTGAGAATGTTTGTGTCTTAATTTCGTCATTATCCGTAACAAATGCAACGCTAATGGTTACAATCTTAGCAAATTCAGGTACTAAGGCCGCTCGACATGAGAATATCTCATTTATAGTTTTACCCTTATCTTCAGGAAATCTTTTTTCAAACCAATCCAAATACTTCTTAAATTGTTCGGCGATTCGGGGTCTTTTTTCTAAACAGGTGTCGTAATCTTTCTCAACCCCCACTGTTTCAATATCTAAGAATAACATCTTAGTTATAGGTAAATTTATCATTATATTTTATTTATTTGTTATTAATTTATACCACTCAGCTCTATCTTTTGTTACGTTATTTAAATCGTATTTATCTTTAACGGTTTCATAAAGTCTCTCACCTAATTCGGTAATCATATCCGGATTAGTAATTAATTTTTTAATTGCTTTACCCCAATCACTATGATTTCTCTGTGTTGGTACTAATATCGCATTTCCTTTTACAAAGTTACCATTTTTTAAACAATGTTCCAAATCTAATTGATATGGACCAACATCCGAAGCGATTAAGGCCTTTTTATAAAAACCGGCTTCAATGACTTTTAATTGTGATTTCATACGGTTAAACATATGGTCTTTAATTGGTGCTAAAGATATGTCAAATTTGGAGTAATTCATAGCGTAAGACGATACAGGTTTTGTCCATACTCTTTCGTAAGGCAATTCGTAATCCGACTCATAGGGAGATTCTCTAAACTCCAATAAGAATTTCTTATAATCTTCAGTTACCGTTGAGTAGTTATTCGTAAATATTTGTTCATATTTAGACCAAACGGTTTCGTGAGGTAAGATATCTCTTTTAGTCTCCTCATTGGTGTTAGGGTTGATTTGAGTTACTGTTCCTCTCGTATCAAAACCACAAACAACCATTCTAACTTTTTCTTGGTGTTCTTTGTTAAGTTTAGATGTGAACCCCCTAAGTAGTTCTAAATCGTGTAAGTGAGATGAACCACCTAACCAACCTACCCTAACTTTATCTGAAGGTGGTGTCGGTTCATTAAATTGTTTTTCTAATGGGTTGATTGCGTTAGGGAAAACAACCACATTTTTATTATGTTTACTTATTTCAGATGCAAATAATGATGTTGTCGTTGTAACATAGTCTACTTCTCTCATGTTATCGATGATTTTTTTATTGATACCATGTTGAACGATTATTTTTTGTATTGGGTGTTCAGGACCGGGTAACCAATAATCGTCAATATCCATAACAGTCACTACACCCATACTTCTTAAATATTTTATAATTTTAGGGGTTGCATTATAGTCATGTCCAATATTTCTATGGAAATGAACAATTTGATACTTTTTAACTAAAGTTAAATCACCAAAGTTAGGTTTGTAGTTGATGTCAACGTGAAATTCATCGGGGTAAAGTTTTTGTAAAAAAACGTGAGGGTCACCCGACCTATACTTAAAACACCCACTGGTGTCCGAAGGTATTACTAAAACATTAATTTTTTCTTGCATATTTTTTAATATATCATTAATTATAGTATAAATAAGTTGGTTAATCAAGAATAGGCATAAAAAAACCCCCATATTAATATGAGGGTTTTATAAATATTTTTTTTGGTTATTTTGTTTTTCTTATTTTAACGACTTTACCCTCGAAAATATGTTTACCGACTTTAAAAGAAAAAGATTCGTTAGATTTGGAAGACGATTCAGAAATAATACCGCTATCGGTTAGTACTTCAGTTACAACTTCTTTTAACACTTCTCTAAAATTATTAGGTATTTGAGATTGAGATTGAGATATCTCTTTAGGGTTTGATTGTGATACGTTTGAATTTCCTGTCTCATTATTCATTAATTGAGATGCTCTTTCAATTAAATCATTAGAGAGTGTTGGGCCAGTACTGTTAGGTTGTTGTATAGGGTGCTCAATCATTAATTTTTTTATTTCATCAGGTAATCTAGAGTTTAAAATTTTATCTTCACTCATTTCCCCACCACCTTGTTTCGGTATAGCCGCTTCAGATAATAGAGGTTGAGCCATTTGAGATTCCGACATCATAACATCACTAGGTATATTATAATTGGCCTTTGGGGTGTTAAATGTTTGTAACTCAGGAGATGACATATTAACGTTACCTATATTGTCACCACTTCTCGGTGTTTGATTATGTTTATCCATAATCTTTTTAGAAATCATTAATTTCTGTATTAAATCTTGCTCTGTTTTCATTTTACTTTATTTCCTTAATTTTACTCACGATTTTAGGTCGTAATTCATTTCTTTCAGGTGTGGTTAATTTTTTACCTGTCACGTCTTCAATTGATGAGTATATTTGTTTATAAACGTCAGCTGCCTTTTCTAAATCATAGTCATCACCATATCTTTTTATGTAAGTATCGTTAATTTCTTTTAACTTATTAGAAATTATTTCATCGATGTTTACATCAGATGTTTGAGGTGTCTCATCAAACTTAGCATTAATTACTACGGAAGCAAACGTTTTATCTCCGTTAGGGTTATAACCCGGTTTAGGTGTGTTAAATTTATCACCCGTAGGTTTAAATGATTGTATTTTGTTAAGTTTAAAAATTCTCCACCCAGGTATAGGTTGTTCACCCTTATATGCCGTATGTGAAGCTCCCTCTAAATCCCAAGCTCTTAATACTTCATTACCCACTTTACTTACACCTAAACAAACCGGTTCTATAGTCCTTAGACCTCTACCCCCTGGTTCGTCACCATCGTAACTAATAACGACAACATCTCGATTCTTAATTGCCTTTATAACCGAGTCTTTAGCCGCTATTTCTAAAATAAGTCTTTTAGCTGTATTGTAAAGTTTCATTATGCGGTTGGTGTTGTATAAGGTGTTGTCGGTTTAAATTCATTCCCCACTATTAGAGAATTTCTTTCTGTAATATCCTGTACTGCCCCCGCGTTTTTATTATGTACGTCTAAGTCTCCTCCGGTCCCTTTCCCTCTATCATCCCCATCGGCTAATGCGTCAGGATTTACTGAGGAATATTTATTTTTTGATTGGTAGTCATTTTTTGGAAAAAGTTTAGCTCTTTCCATTTTTGCTATGTCGGATAAATCATTTGTTGGTTGTGAAAAATCCAATGGTTCTAAATTTGCCATAATTATATTATTTTAGTTATTAAATCGTTTATTCGTTTTAAACTTTCCGTAACCGAAGTGTCATGTCTATTCAGAGTTGAATTATGACTCTGACTTGGTCTGTTTAAATTTTTTATTCCGTCTTTACTGTGAGTTTTAATAAATTGGTTAGGTAATACTTCAGATTTATTTTTTTTAGTTGTGTAAACATCATCTCTCATAAACCTAAGAGTTTCGTTAACCCAGTTTTTCATATAATCCCCCCCATTTAATATAAATGGTGGGTCGTTAGGTTGTCCACCAAAATCATCAAACCAATTCTTCACTCTTTTAAGTTGTTGGTAAGTAATTTCTCTATTATCTCTTAAATCTTTATTACGTTTGTAACCTTCAGTTGATTCGGACGCACCTTCAACTGAATTAAAACATTGTTCTAAATACTCACAAATCTGTTCCGGTAAAGGGATTGTATTTCCGTATAAATCTTTATTCATTTTATTTTTTTAAAATTTTAATTAAATCTGAAATTGGTATTCCTTCTTTTTCGGCAATATTCTTAATATTTTCTAAATTTTTTTTTAAAATTTTACTAACACCGTTTTCTTTGTTAGATAAAATATCTGAGTTGGTTTTAGTTTTTTTGGTTAATATATCCTCAATAATTTTCAAAGATTTTCTTTTTTGTTCTTCAACTCTTTCTTTTTCCGATAATCTTTGTTTTAATTTACCATTTTTAATTTTAGATTTGGGTAATTTTCCAAATTCTTTAGCTCTTTCTTCCGCATTATCAACACCCATATCAATTAAGGTTTCAACTGTTTGGTCATAATCCATATATTCGGTTTCATCGTAACCAAAAGCGTCTGACATATCAATCTCTTTAACAACCCCTTCACCATAAAAGGTTCTATAACCTCTCGTTAATGGGTCATTAGTTATTCTAGATGCCGGTACTGTTTGGTCCATAGTCTTTTTAGGGTGAGTTCTTTGATTTAACTTTGGTATTCTTGAGTTTAACATACTCCCATCATCTCCGACAATCTCCTCTATTTCACCGTCAATAAAATCTAAATCTTTTTCAATATCTTTTTCGGTAGTCTTATTTTTAAGGTGTTTAGACATAATTTTTTTTATTTTTTCCTCGTCTTTTTTATTAAAGTCCTTTTTCTTGTCTTTTTTTCTTGATTCAGATAAAGTATCCGCACTTGTGTAATATAAAGAAATAGTATCTCCCCTATCTTTTAAAAAGAAGTAAGTGTTGTTGTTAAAATATTCGGTATTAAATTTCATCTTATCTTTTATTTTTTATATAAATACTTTGTTTTATGGTATTTATTGTAAATATAAATATAGTGCAAAATATAAATCAATATCAAAGACCGCGTATTAAGTTAAAATTTGCGTTAGAATCTAATGACATGGCGTTAACGACCGATGAAAAAGATTTTAACGAGGAGGTTGTGTTTTCACCTTATTTAATATCTGAGACTTATGGTCGTAAACTACCTATTAGTATAGACATAAATAATCCGTTGACGGTTCAACCGTTAAACTTGTCTTACAAGACTTATAATGAGAATAACATTTTTATTTCTCAAAATTATTATTCAATGGAGGATGAGGACTTTACTTGTTTTTCCGCTAATTCATCTTGTGATATTGGATTAACAGGTATTGATAATGGTTTAGTTGATAAAATGTCAGGAGAAACTATAACATTCACTCAAGGGTTGTTCGATAATAGTTATAAATTTAGTAGATTATATTACGATAGAAGGTTTAAAATGTTTCAGATTACCGGACATACCTCTACGAATGAAAGATTTTCCGGTTTTGATAAGACAATACTTTATGAGGTTGTTAGTAAAGTTGGTTCCGAAGGGAAGTACCATGAACTTTATGGGGGTTTTTACCAAGGATTTTATAAATTATATGGTTTTGATTATGAAGTTATCCCTGAAAGACAAAACAAAGGGTGGACGGTTGAAATGTTGTTAAGACCTAGATTAAAAAATCAATATTCGCCTAACAGTGGTGAAACGACATTAAATGAAATTTACCCTCAAAATAAAAATACATTTTTTTATTTTGGTACTAGAGCGGAAAATAAATTTTATCATCACGCTGACGGTATGCCTATTTCAGGTTATACTAGAATAACGACACCTTTGGCAAATTGTTTACAAACGTGTTCTTGTTGTTTATTAGGTTCGACAGATAGATGTGTGTTCGTTTATCCACCAAGAAGTAAAGATGGTGAGCATGACCCTCATAAAAATTATGGTTGTCATAAGTGTGGTTCCCAACACACTAATGAATATATATGTGAATCGTGTGGGTGTCCACCAACCGACATATCCCCATGTGGGTGGGAATGTCAATCCCATTGTGATGGTAATACTGAATCTATTGAAAGTACTTGTGAGACGGACCCTATTTACGATTCAATGTCTAACGCATTATCTTTTAAATTATGTGGTGACCCTAAAAACCCTAGTATAGGTGTTAAAGTATTGTCATTTACCGGTGATTGTGAAACTACAGGGACTTGCGAAAATAAAGAAGTGGTATATTCTACAGGTTACACGGTGACAGAATATTGTACCGAAAAAAGAATTTATGATTTATGTTTCAAGGAAAATATTGACTTTTTAAATGAGGAACATTGGTTTTTAGTTGATTTTGTTTGGGAAAGATTTACTTGGTTAGATACTTGTGATTTATGGTATAGAGGAGGTATTGGTGATATTACCGATACTAAGTACTTAGAATCTTTGGCGAATAACACACCTTCTTTAATAACGGTACCATACACTCAAACAGGTGGTACAACTCCTGAGGATATAACAGTTGTAAACTTAAATGAAGAATGGTTAATTGAAAAATTTAGAAGGGTTGGTAGACTTAAAATTTATGTTAATGGTAGAATATTTGACGTTATTGAGAATTTTGAAGAGGTAATACCTAGAGGTTTAAATACCGATAAAGAGAAGCAGGTTGGAGTCCCTTTTAATATTTCGTGGGGAGGTGGTACTCAAGGGTTAATCGAAAATTTAACCTTTTCATCTTGCACACCAACAATTAATCCTACAACGACTACGACCACAATCAATCCAACGATACAAAAAGGACCTTATGTACAGGACCCGGAATGTTTACCTCCAAATGATTTGAGTGGAACTACGTTTAGTGAGTTAAAGACTAATATTTTAATCGAACAGAATTTTGCAGGGACTTTTGATGGGGGTATTTCTCAGTTTAGGATGTATGTTGAACCGTTGTCGTCACCTGAAATAAAACATAATTTTCATAAATTAAAGGACCAATTTAGATTATTTAATCCCGATTGTCCCGACTGTACTACTGAGTTGTGTAAAACTAATGATTTTGAGTATAACATTATTAATGGTAATACAACGACAACAACAACAACGTATAATCCAACAACGACAACAACAACAACGTATAATCCAACAACAACAACAACAACAATTTTTTAGGTATGTCTAAGTTTATAATAATAGAAAGTAAAAATTATGATGGTGCAATTGCTAACGTATTGTTTAATCCCTCAAATAGTGAGGAGGTTATAAATTTGGGGGATGTAACATTACCTTTCACCTTCGAACCTAGTTTACTAACACCCCCAAGGGAAATTTATGGTACTTACACTATAAATGTCCTCATACCTAACTGTACGTTTTTTGTTACAGTACCTCAACCTACACCAACGCCAACACCAACTATTACACCGACAAGAACGCCAACGATGACACCAAGTGTTACTCCAACTATTACTCCGTCGAAAAGTTATGTATGTTACTCAACACCAACTGTAACACCTACAATAACAACAACACCGACTAAGACTATGACCCCAACACCATCAAAAAGTTATATTTGTCGTCCAACACCAACACCATATACAAGTTCGGAAGGTGATTTTTTAGTAAGAGAAAACTCATTCTTTATTTTACAAGAAGATGGAAATAAAATAATAATAAGAATTTAACAAAATATGACTCAAATAGAGATACTCGGAGTTTCAGGCGCGACCTACCCTTTAAATATTTTTGCGTGTGATGTATACCAAAACCAATGTATATTAATTGCTACTTTATATTCTGCTCCGGTATCACCAATAATAATTACTTTACCCCCACAATTTGATAGTTCTCCCGCTGTAGGTATTTTAATAAGGGACAACAATGGTTGTGAAAAATTTGAAATAGGGTATTGTGGTAGTTCGGGGTATTTTAAACAATTCCAAGATTACAATGAATTCTTGTTTATGGATTATGTAATTTATCAATGGGAAGGTGTTTAAATAAAATTTCAAACTATTTATAAATAAAAAAATTAAAAGATGCCGATATACCAAAGACTAACCGATAGAACTTTTAATCCAAGTGCGGTAACACTTAACGATTTAATACACATTGTGGTAACGGGAGACACGTCCCAAAGTCCCGAAGGTTCGTCCTACAAGACAACAATAGGTGATGTTGCTTTCATTTTATCGGGGAGTTCAGGGTCTTCGGGAACATCAGGAAGTTCGGGAACATCAGGAAGTTCGGGAACATCCGGAACTAATGGTTCTTCAGGTACTTCAGGAAGTAGTGGTACTTCAGGAAGTTCAGGGTCCGCAGGTAGTTCGGGTTCTTCAGGTAGTAGTGGTACATCAGGTATTGATGGTTCATCAGGAAGCTCAGGGACATCAGGTAGTTCAGGTTCATCAGGAACGAGTGGAAGTTCAGGTTCTAGCGGCACATCAGGTTCTAGCGGTTCTTCAGGAAGTAGTGGTTCTTCGGGTACGAGTGGTATAGATGGTTCTTCAGGTTCTAGTGGAACAAGTGGGTCTTCAGGAACGTCAGGTAGTTCAGGTTCGTCAGGAACGAGTGGAAGTAGTGGTACTTCAGGTAGTAGCGGAACAAGTGGTTCTAGCGGTTCAAGTGGTACGAGTGGAAGTTCAGGTACAAGTGGTATAGATGGTTCATCAGGTAGTTCAGGGACATCAGGGAGTAGTGGTTCTTCAGGGACTTCAGGTTCTTCAGGAAATAGTGGTAGTTCAGGAACATCAGGCTCATCAGGAAGTAGTGGTACATCAGGTAGTTCTGGCTCATCAGGAACTAGTGGTATTGACGGTTCGTCAGGAAGTAGTGGAACGTCAGGAAGTAGTGGTTCAAGTGGGACTTCGGGAAGTTCCGGTACGTCAGGTTCGTCAGGAAGTAGTGGAACGTCAGGAAGTAGTGGAACAAGTGGGTCTTCGGGTACATCAGGTTCTTCAGGAAGTTCGGGTACCTCAGGTAGTTCAGGAACGTCAGGAAGTAGTGGAACAAGTGGTTCTTCAGGTACATCGGGTTCGTCAGGAAGTTCGGGTACTTCAGGTAGTAGCGGAACAAGTGGTTCTAGCGGAAGTAGTGGGACAAGTGGTTCTTCAGGTAGTTCAGGTAGTAGTGGAACAAGTGGTATAGATGGGTCTTCAGGTACATCGGGTTCTAGTGGTACTTCAGGTAGTTCAGGTAGTTCAGGGACGTCAGGTAGTAGTGGAACGAGTGGTTCTTCGGGAACATCAGGTTCTTCAGGAACGTCAGGGAGTTCAGGAACATCAGGTAGTAGTGGTTCAAGTGGTACGAGTGGTATAGACGGTTCATCAGGAACATCAGGTAGTAGTGGTACTTCAGGTAGTTCAGGTAGTTCGGGTACTAGTGGTTCTTCAGGTACATCCGGTTCATCAGGTTCCTCAGGTAGTAGTGGTAGTTCAGGTACGTCCGGCTCTTCAGGTTCTAGTGGGACGAGTGGTTCTTCAGGAACATCGGGTTCTTCAGGAACATCGGGTTCATCAGGTTCATCAGGTACAAGTGGAAGTTCAGGAACTTCCGGAAGTAGTGGTTCTTCAGGTAGTAGTGGTTCTTCGGGAACATCAGGAAGTAGTGGTTCAAGTGGTACAAGTGGAAGTTCCGGCACGAGCGGTTCTTCCGGCACGTCAGGTAGTTCAGGTAGTAGCGGAACATCAGGTTCTTCAGGTTCAAGCGGAAGTTCAGGAAGTAGTGGTTCTTCAGGAACTTCAGGTAGTTCAGGAACATCAGGAAGTAGTGGTACAAGTGGAAGTTCAGGAACATCAGGAAGTAGTGGAAGTTCAGGGACATCAGGTTCTTCAGGTAGTTCAGGAACGTCAGGAACAAGTGGTTCGGACGGTATATCCTCAGGTCAAATATTCTATTTTAACGAAAGTATTAATTCGGATATTTCAGGTTATAAAGAATTGAGTTTAATTCCGACAACAACAGGTGAAGTCACATTAACAACGATTCTTGCCGGGTCACAGTCCGACGTAATGGTTCAAGATTTTTTAACACCTCAATTAGGTTTTACAATAATACCCGCAGGTGTTCAAAGATTTACATTACATTATCTACTTCCAGCGTCAAATGCCGATGTTGAAGGATATGTTGAAATACAATTATCTGATTCATCAGGAACCCCAATTGGTCCGTCAATCCCCTCTAATGTATTAACAATACCTTATATTGACCCCACAAATCCGGGTAAAATAGATGTTGACATTGTGTTACCAACAACATCAATATCATCAACTGATAGAATGATATGTCGACTTTATTTAAGTAATCTCGACTCAACAAGTCGTAGTGTAATATTTTATACGGAAGGTAATTCTAATTATTCTTATGTTATGACGTCTGTTGGTCAAATTGCTGGAACTTCAGGAACATCAGGTTCTAGCGGTACTTCAGGAAGTTCAGGAACATCAGGGTCTAGCGGAACCTCAGGTTCGTCAGGTAGTAGTGGAACATCAGGTTCTAGTGGTTCTTCGGGAACTTCAGGTTCTTCAGGAACATCAGGTAGTAGTGGTACAAGTGGTAGTTCAGGTAGTAGTGGAACAAGTGGCTCTTCAGGTACATCCGGTTCTTCAGGAAATAGTGGTTCAAGTGGGACATCAGGTTCTTCAGGTAGTAGTGGTAGTTCAGGTTCTTCAGGAACATCAGGAAGTAGTGGAACGTCAGGCTCTTCAGGAACATCAGGTAGTTCAGGAACATCAGGTAGTAGCGGTTCTTCGGGGACATCAGGTTCAAGTGGAACAAGCGGTTCCTCTGGGACAAGTGGTTCATCAGGGTCATCAGGTTCTTCAGGTACAAGTGGTATAGACGGTAGTAGTGGAAGTTCAGGTACATCAGGTTCTTCGGGGTCTTCAGGTAGTAGTGGAAGTTCAGGTACAAGTGGTTCTAGTGGTACGTCAGGTTCTTCAGGTTCTAGTGGTACAAGTGGTTCATCAGGAAGTAGTGGTAGTTCGGGAACATCAGGTAGTAGTGGTTCAAGTGGTACTTCAGGAAGTAGCGGAACTTCAGGTTCATCAGGAACATCAGGTAGTAGTGGAACAAGTGGTTCGTCAGGTAGTTCAGGTACGAGTGGTTCTAGCGGAAGTAGTGGTTCAAGTTGTTCTTCAGGTACGAGTGGCTCTTCAGGAACATCAGGTAGTAGCGGTTCTTCAGGAACTTCAGGTTCAAGTGGAAGTAGTGGTTCTTCAGGAACTTCAGGTAGTAGCGGTTCTTCAGGTTCGTCGGGTTCTTCAGGTACTTCAGGAAGTAGCGGAACAAGTGGGAGTTCAGGTACAAGTGGTAGTAGTGGAACGAGTGGTTCATCAGGAACTAGTGGTTCAAGTGGTACGTCGGGTTCTTCAGGTAGTAGTGGGACATCAGGTTCTAGCGGTTCATCAGGAAGTTCAGGTACGAGTGGAAGTTCAGGTACGTCGGGAAGTAGTGGTACATCAGGTTCTTCAGGTTCAAGTGGTACATCAGGAAGTTCAGGTTCTAGTGGTACATCAGGAAGTAGCGGTAGTTCAGGTTCTTCAGGGTCTAGTGGTTCGTCAGGAAGCAGTGGTAGTTCAGGTACAAGCGGTTCATCAGGAAGTAGTGGTACATCGGGTTCTAGTGGTACAAGTGGTTCTTCAGGAACGTCAGGAAGTAGTGGTACATCAGGTTCTTCAGGTTCTTCAGGTTCAAGTGGTTCATCAGGAAGTAGCGGAACATCAGGTTCTAGTGGTTCATCAGGAAGCTCAGGTACGTCAGGTAGTTCAGGCACAAGTGGTTCTTCAGGTAGTAGCGGAACATCAGGAAGTAGTGGTTCATCAGGTACGTCCGGTTCTTCAGGGAGTAGCGGAACATCAGGAAGTTCAGGAACATCAGGT
>Ga0070747_1000160_pt1 | contig 33225 bp, 45 predicted proteins | sample VirMetDEL_Mar_31_FD_77321 | JGI IMG/M metagenome (GOLD analysis project Ga0070747, IMG submission 77321) | Aqueous microbial communities from the Delaware River and Bay under freshwater to marine salinity gradient to study organic matter... | ecosystem: Environmental > Aquatic > Marine > Coastal... | reverse complement strand
CTGTACGGGGTACGAGTAGTCTGTTGTTGTTCCCTGACCTACGTGGCCTTCATTAGCATCACCCCAAGCAAAGAATTTTCCGCTTTTAGTGACAACCATAGAAGCATGATAGCCAATGCTAATTTTGTCGATTGTTTCAGCCCAGTTGGTTGTAGCGTCTGACTTTACTCTCGTCCAAGGTTTTGTAATACTACTAACAAGGCCTAGCCCCGTTCTTCCAAAATTGTTGTACCCACAAGAGTATAGATACTCTGACCCAGAGCCTCCTTTAATAGCTAAAGCAGTGTAAGGATAACCGGGGTAAACATCAATATCAATCCAATCAGTATCGCTTCCAAATTGAGACCACGATTGATTGGAGAAGTTGCTTCCTGTCCCAGTGTCTCCTGAGTTGGCGTAGTTGTTAATAGAACCGCACCACCACAAGGTTCCGTCAGTTTTAACAGCCCAACAACCATTGTCGTGAGGAGCAAATTTACTAACGTTGGTTAATGTAAGGCCAAGCTCTTCCGGAGGGGTTATAGAAGTTGACCTGCCCATATAACCTATATTAGTATACCCAGACGAATACAGATTATTAGAACTGTCTAAAGCAAAAGTATGGTAGTTACCATCTTTTATTTTAACTATATCTGTCTTAGTAGAGAGTTGCACCCTGTACAATGAAACCGCACTACTCCCATAAGTTGCTTGAACGTTAGGAAGTCTGCTATTAAACCCACCTCCCTCAAAATACAAGACGCCAGTACTTGATTCCGCTACACCACCGCCGCCTCCTGCTGGTACGTCGTGTCCGTTTATAGATGCAATATCTGCCATATTAACTCCATTATATTTATTTACTTCTGGCATTACGCAAGTTCAATAAAGTTATCAGAAGGATTAAAATGAACGTAGCTAGAGCCAAGTGCATACCCTACTATTCTAACAATAGAACCCGGAGCTGTGGGAGCGGTGTTTGTCATTGTTCCCTCTGTTTCGCTTACATAAATAGTATCGCCTGCAGAGAAAGCAGAAAACGCAGAAGAGGTTATAAGGCCATCAACTAAAAGGCCATCGTTAGCTTCACTAGTGCCTAAGGCAAGCCCTAACAATCCTTCTGCCTTTCCAGCTACGTTTGCATCAGATGCTTCCCAGCCAGACGCCCCGTACTTGTACAGCTTTGTAGTTTGCAAAGCAGCGGTACCAAACTTTAAAATCTTGCCCTCGTAAGCGCCATTTACATATGCAGTACTTCTTGTAAAGTATTCTACTTTTTGACCATCTAGTACATTAGCATTACCTCCCGCAGGAGTATTAATTAGGTCATTGTAATCTCCAGAGGTTGCTACTGTAGCAAGGGATGAATTTACCCACTTAGATGTTGCCAAATCATAACTTAAAACTTGCCCATCTATCGGAGTAGTTATAGTAACATCCTTAAGATTACTAAGGTCTAAATAGTTAGTAGCCCATGTACTTCCCCCAAGCTTTAAAAAGCCTCCCCCTGCCTGCTCTACTAAAAGACCTCCTGCTACTGGGGATGTGAGTATAACGTCAGATAGCTGCCCAATGCTAGAAGCGAAGAGGTTAGTTAGATAGCCAGAATCATTAATAAGCTCGCTAATATTATCACTTGGCTGTAATGCAGAATCAGCAAGAAGTCCTTGTGCAGAGGTAGCGTAGGCGGTTGAATCTGTTGCAGCTGCAGTTCCAAGCGTAGGCTTATTAAGAATCTGAGCATCTCCGGTAACAGCCGACCAATCTGCATTCACATTAACTTCTGCCCCAGCTTGAATACCGTCCAATTTAGTATGGTCAGCATTCGTAAAATTCTGGTCGGTGGCTACGTAGTTGGCATCAACGACTGTATTCGCGTTGTAACCCTGTACCGAAATACCAATGTCAGAGGGCTGCAATGCGCTGTCAGCGGTTGCACCCTGTGCAGATGTAGCGTAATCCGTAGAATTTGTAGCTGCAGCAGTGCCAAGAGTTGGCTTGTTAAGGATTTCTGCATCTCCAGACACAGCGCCCCAATCTGAGTTGACGTTGACTTCTGCACCTGCAGCGATTCCATCCAACTTAGAGTGGTCTGCCGTAGTAAAGTTTTCATCAGTAGCAACGTAGTTAGCGTCGCTTACAAGGTTTGGGTCATACCCTTGTACAGTTACACCAATATCTCCGGGCTGAAGTGCGCTGTCGGCAGTAGAGCCTTGAAGGGCAGTTGCGTAATCTAAATCACTAAAGTCACTAATGTCTGCTTTTTGGATAACAGCATCAACCCACGCAACCCCATTGTGCCGCAAAAAGTCCCCATCACTAGCAGTCGTAATAGTTACGTCATTTAAACCTGCAAGGGTTTGAGAGCCTGTAATAATACTAACATCTACTGTTACCCACTCAGAGCCGTTGTATTGGAGGATATCCCCCATACTAATCCCACTAGTATTTACATCTCCTAGGTTGTTAATAGATGAAAGGTCAGAAGTTCCAAGGAAAAGACCCGCATTAAATTCAACAACATTTGGAACTGTCTGCTGAGACACAACAAGAGTAGTAGAAGCAGTGTCAGGAGTTACCTCCACAACATGCTTAGTTACATTATTAGTAACAGCAACTTTATTAGACATTAGTATGGAAGTTGCTTAATTTGAAACTTACCATATAAAATGGTGTCACCGGCTATTGAGATAGTATATCGCCCTTGGTTGTAATTTAGCCCCGCTACGGTAGCCCAAGGAATTACAATATTAAACGCACCATCGGTGCCGTCTGTTGCAAGAGCAGGCGTAACTGTCGTAGCGTTGCCTGTAGAGTAATCATTATCGTATATAGACATGATTAGTGCCGAAGAAGAAATATCAATCGGAACGTCGTTGGCGTCTTTGTAGACTAAAGCCAATGACAGCGTGGATTGCTCTTCGACTTGGATATCGTATTTAGCTGCAGCCATCCTAGTCGTTTTAAAGGGGAAAGCCCCCGTATATTATTTAAAAGATAAGACAAATCCCCCAGCTACACAAACAGTAACCGGGGGTTTGTATTAGTCAATTAGCTGATTAAAAGCATCAAAGTTTGTAGGACTTATAACTCTCCAGCCGCCGTCAAGGACTGCGCAGGTAGTAGTTTGAAGCATAAACCTTTCTTCTGGCAAGTCCAACTTTATGATTGCAGTAGCTGCATCAAGAAAGCTTTGGTCCGTAGTAGCCTTCCACGGGTTATCTGTAGTTAGGTTAGTCTTTAGCATGTTCCACAAAGTTCATCAGTACCACCGACAAAGTTAGTCAACGTGGTAACCATAGTGTTAATCTCAGGCATATTGCTAAACCCAATAGCAGCCTGAGCCTTGTACAAAATCAAGTCAAGATACGCGCGCATCTTAATGTACTTCTGTGCCTTTACAGAGTTAATCTCGCAGTCGCACTGACAGTTAATTACGTCAGTGGCCGCTGCCTCAATTGCATCCATAATAGTAGGGATGTACAGCTGTACGCGAAAGTCACTGTTGTTATACTCAAACCCGTAAGCACCTTCACCAAAAGTAACTGCAGAGCCTGCAATTTTAGTTGTGCTGTTGACGGACGCAAACAAAGACTCGTTGCTTGTGTCTGGGAATGCAGCAGCAATCTCAGAGGGCCTAAGGTCAAAGAACTCCCCAAAGTCTGCCGTATAGAAAGTAACACCAGCAGCATTCCACAATGCAGTGTCGGCACCTTCCTCGTCAATTACAAGCTTTTGGTTTGCGGGGGTAGATACCTCAAAGCGGTCGTCGGCAGCTGTAGCGTCTGCAACGTTAGTAAAGTATTTCTGGATATACAAGCGAGATGTGCTTGTAATATACATTCTAGCTTCTGCCATAATTTTTAATTAAAAAGAAAGGGGAGGAAGCTTTGTAGCAACCTCCCCTTCCAAAGTTGTAAATACCTAGTATCAGGTATTGGTCAAGGTAGCACCGTCAGCAATCAGGATAGCCACGTGCTCAACGTCTTGGTAAGATGCACCAACGTTCTTGTCGAACTTAACAGCAGAAACAATCTGCTTAGTCAACACGTCATAGTTAACACCTACAGCAAGACCCAAGTTTGAGTAGACGTTAGGCTCAACGATTGGGAAACCAACACGGTTTGTGCGGCCAACCTTAGTCACTTTGTTACCAACAAACTCAGCGGCTTGAGCTGCAGTCAAACCAGTGTTCAACACAGGCGCAGTCGTTTCAGCAATCACGCCGTCCTCGTTGGTAGCAATCTTAGCGATTACGCCGGCAGGGAATGTGATAGTGATAACTCCAGCAGCGTTAGCAGCTCCGTAAGCTTTACCATCTCCAGCCTCAAGCTCAGCACCGTTGATGAGCGTAGCCAAAACAGCAGCTGTAGCTGCGCGGAAAGTCCTGCGTGGGAACTGTTGGCGACCGTTTGTTACGTCAATAAGAGTAACAAAAAGCTCCTCATCTGCAGCTACTGCCGTAGTAGTAACTGTGTATACCCCTGCAGTAGCAGCAGCATAAGCGTCCAAGGTGTAAACGTCGTCTTGCGTAGAAATAGCGCCAGCAGAGTCAGCAACGTTGCCGGTGGTAAAACCAGTAGCGTTGGTAGCAGCAGCCAAGGTCATGCCAAGAGCAGTAATCTCGTCGGCAGTAATTGTCCGTCCAGCTGCGTTCTTTGCCTCGTCAAGGGCAGCTCCAGCAGGAACAATAAAAATGGTGTCTTTGGTATTAGCCATAAGAATGTAATTATTTATTCAGATGTGAGCTGCTCAGCACTTGATGTCTGATAGCGCGGAGACTCAATCGCTTCAAGGATATTCTTGACCGCGATATCGACAATCTCCTGATGGGCGTGCTCAGCGAGTTCACAATCTTGAGATAAAGCTAAGTTAATAGATTCAGGAATCCTAATGTAGTCTGCGCTAATTCCTTCTAATATGTAACTTTCGGCATCTTGATACACTTGAATATCGTTTTCAGCGATGATACATAGTGGTGAGTTTAGCTGGGATTTAGCAAAAGGATTCTGTTGCATGAAATAAACCTCAGCGTTATCTACCACACGCACAGGCACTTGGGCTTGTGGTGATGAGGCAGTCACGTTTCCACAAGTATCTTTGCGAATGTCAGCACGAATGTTAACAAGATATAAGTAATCTGCGGGTAAGTCTACTTGACGAAACTCTGCTACAGTTGTAGGAGGGAAGGTGTCAACGTAGTTTAAGGTAACCAAGGTTCGAATATCATCAAGGCGCTTCTGGTTTCCTTCAAACCCAATACGCTTAATGTCTCCTGAGATAAAAGCACGGTCTTTGATAAACCTATCTTGCGCGCGATTAAGCCAGTGGTCTTTCTCTGCATCAAGGAGATAATCATAAGCATTAGCAGCAACTCGTTGGAGTCCTTGCTCAAGTGCGTAATGCATTTCTTGTACGGTCATGTTATAAAAATAATAAACATTAATACTGCAATCTACGCAAAAAGGGGCAGAACTGCAATAGCCCCGCCCCTTCTACATTCACTATATGTGATTATCAGCTAAACGCCTTCAGCTTAGCTTTAATGTCCAGCAACATTGTGCTGTTCTTTTTCAGACCCAAGAAACGAATAGCCTGTTCCATGTCTTCTCCGATAACCTCGTCTCCAAACAAGAAGGTGTTACCAGACTTACGAAGAACATTAGCTTCAACGCAATCCCAGATAAGAGCAATTGTTTCAATGTTCTTGTCAGTGCATACTCGGATAAACTCAGCGTGGTCTTCTTCAAGAAGGTCTTCAAGCTCAAGTTCAATCTGCTGGGCAGAGAGGTTTGCAGTTTGCACGCCAAAAGCTTTAAGCACAAGAGTAGCCCGTTCAACATCGTCTCCAAGAATAATAAGCTGCTTATAAGCGTCTTTACGCAAACGCGTATCTGCCACAGCTTCGGCCTCTTCCTTCAATGGGTCAGAAATAAAGTAGCGTCCTTTGCTGCTTTTTTCATCCAAAGAAACATGAGGATGCTCCATTGCAAAACGATACTTAATGTAGTCTACAACATTAATAGGGTTGCCCTCCTCATCTGTATCAATGTTTAAGGTCACCCCACCTGCAGGGACGTCAATTGTCAAGTTCGCAAAATAAGAGCGAACCATTTTAGCCCACCCTGCTTCAGTTGGAGAAATACCAAGAACTTCAGGAAGCCACTTCTTTTGTTCGGCAATAGTCAATCCTTTAAGGATGTCACCGCCTTTTACGTACACGGAGCCAATTCGTCGTTTAGCTTCTACGTAAACATCGTCCGGAAGATTAGTCGTGTTCGGACGACGGTAAATAAATACAGTCTTCTGCATATCTAAATGTTGCTATAAAAGACCCAACGGGGTCGTTCTGTGCAACTAAGATACGTAAGCTGTACTACATACGCAAATTACTTCTTGCGCTTGGTAGTGCGCCTCCTACGCTTAGCTGGTGATACACGGGTAGGCTTACCCCCCGGGTTGCCCTTACGTACCTTCTCGCGCACCTTGCTGCGCTTTTCGGACTTAGACATCTCCCCCGAAGTCTTAGGCGTTTTAGAGTTAACGCGCTTGGATGGACGGCAGTAAGGATAGGGGCGTTTGCTTCCCCCCTTAGCCGACTTACGCCCACAGGCTTTTCCCGTGCGGACGTCCTTCCACTCTTCTTTAAACCAGCGGCGAAGACTCACTTCTTCTTTTTCTTATAGCCAGAAGCCGTCTTCTTCTTACCAGAGGAGTCTGGCTTAGTGCCTTTACATACCTGCACAGCATAGCCGTTAGCATACGCAGACGGGTACACTTTGTACTTACGCTTAGCGGCTGCTTTGCCGCGTGCACACAACTTGCCCATTATTCCCCAATGTAATTCTTAGGACGCGGCTTAGCAGAAGCACTCGCACCACGAGTTCCAACACCGTTAGCGTCAAACTTATAGCCCGTCATGTTCTCGCACATGTTACGCTTTTCGCAACGGTGTCCGTTAAATTTACCTTCTGGTTTGGTGTTGCCGCCGTGCATCATCATCTCGCCTTTGGTCATGCCACCATACTTATACATGTCCTTAGCAGATTTAACTTGACTAATTTTCTTTTTCATATTACTAGCATTTCCAGCGCCGGCGAGCCTTACGCAAACGTGAGTTAGGGTCTTTAGCAGCCTTTGGAAACTTCTTCATCTGTCCCGCAGACCGCGCGCAGTAAGAACGTTTGCGCGCACCTCCGCCCGGTTGAGGGGCTTTGAGTTTGCTGCCAGTCTTTTTATTAATACGCTTTCGGCCCTTAGCAGTCAGGCCACCTTTTCTAGACTTGCAACCATTACTGATGTTGCAGCCTTTCATAGCTCCTTTCTTTTTGCTACTGGTTTTTCTCGAAGCCATAATATTAAATATAAAAAATAAAAAGGGGAACTCCAAATGAAGCCCCCCTTTCCTATAAAATCTAAACTACGAGTGGTTTAAATCCACCGGCTTGGTTCAATAAGTACCTTGTACAAATGCTCATCCGGGTCGCCATCAGTCAAACGGAAATAGTTAGGATGGCTACCAAGAACACGTCCAATAGCTACACCAGACGTAGGGTCTGTTGTTAGTGTAGCCGTTGGGTTATTAGTGCCGTCACCTGCATAGATAACCGTACCAACAGTAATTGAGTTAGACAAAATCTGAACTCCTGCTGCGTCATAAATTCGGACGCCCCCTGCTATACCGCTAGTAATAATATCTGTAATAGTAACGCCATTTCCAGAGATAGAGCTGTCAAAATTACCATAGTCTGTATAGTCATTAGCCATAAGCCCAATAATATCAACAGACGTATGCCCATGAACCACAGGGTCGTAAATCTCAACTTGAGGAAAACCTTCGCTAATTGGGCTGCCTTGAAAACAAACAAGACTACCCGCAGGAACTAGCTTATTGTCAGCTCCAAGCCTAGCATCGTTTAACCAACCGTCAATACGCGTGCCTGAAGAAGTTGCTGCCTGCCCGTCTGTTGCTGTAGAACCTTGCATGCTGCTCATACTTCCGTTAAAGTAAACAACATTGTTTCCTTGATTCTTTCCGCTTGGAAGTAGCATTGTGGCAACTTTTTGCATTGAAGACTTGCCTGATGAAAGCATGCCCGGAGAACTTGGGTCTACTGATAACGTAGTGCCAGAGAGTACATGTCTTCCTGTGCTAGAACTAGCATCTACAATTGCGTATGGGACAATACCTTTTACAACAAGGTTAACAATATCGCCTTCTTGAAACAACTGACCCGGCTCGGTTCCCGCAAGCATCCCAAACGGGTTAATGCGGCTTACGTTAAAACCAGCAATTGAAGACTCCCTATCATCATTTGTGACCCTTGGAAGGCCGGTTTCTGGGTCGAGCCCATACCAGTAAAATACAGTACCAGCGCCTTCAAGCTCATAAAGAACAACCTTAACAGTCTCGTTATTTGAGGTATCGTAAGTAGCAGAACCACCGCTAAAATTAGAACTAGGAAGCGTAATAGCTGAAGAGGTAGTAGAAATTGTGACGTCATTACCATCCTCACCGGGATAATCATATACTACATCTACTGTAGTGTTATCAAGAGCATTAACCGTTCCTGAGCAGCAAAGATACGAGCCCCTTACATGGTTAGCGGTAGTAGTGTAAAACCATTGACCAAGGAAGTTTTTGAGAGCAGTAGCTGCGTCGGCTGCTGTTGCAATTCCGGTTAGCAAGATTTGGTCATCATTACGATAAGCATCCGTAGTATTCAGAGTATTTGTAAATGTAATAGTAGCAATTACAGTACCATTACGTCCACCGTCTCCTCCTGTAATTACAAGTGTATCGCCATCTGCTGGAACTCCTGTAAAAGTTACTGCTGCACTGGCCTGTGTTCCCTTTACATCAAAGGCTGACCCTGCGCCTCCTCCTGAGCCAGCGGCTACGAGAAATGCATCCCTCTCGCTAGGGCTTGAGAAATTATACTCCTTACTGTTGAAGGTAGTATTTGTTCTAAGGTTACGATTTCGTCCCATAGTAATTTGATTTTATTTAAAGTTTATTAATGTAAACGTGAGGGTTGAAACAAAACAGTCCAAGTATTAGGCTCTGTAATGCCGTGCTTAGTAGCCTCATGAACAATACCAACAGCAACTCCAGAGGTAGGGTCGGTTGTCAGCACGTGCGCCGCATTTGTAGTGCCGTCACCCGTGTAAACTACTTGACCTTCAATAGCTCCAGCCGCCGTTCCAATAACTGCACCAGCTGCATCCTTAATAATCACACTACCCACAAGACCTCCAGTACATAGAGAAAAGGCGTCAGCACTTGTGTCAGCACCAGTACTTTTAGTAGCTGAAAGTCCGACGATAAGGTTGGCCGCGTTACCGGTTTCGAAGAGTGTGTATTTTCCAGCTACATTAGAGGCAGCACCAGAGTGCTTCAAAGCAACACCTGCTGGAATAGAAACACCATTACCAACAGCAGAAATACGAGAAGTATTCCCCATGCGTACTCCGTCACCAGTAGAACGGAGGAAGCTATCTTTAGCACCTCCTGTAAACCACACAGCGCTATCGTAAGTACCTGAACCGGGATAAATCATAACAGCTACCGGAAGTCCCGAACCATTATCGCGAGTTAGCAAAGCTCCGTTTTCTGCATCAGCGCAAAGTGTCGCACCTGCTGGTGGCAACAGAGATGTTACAGGGTCAATTTGTACAAACGCATTAGCAACAAGTCCGCTTGTGCAAAGTGCAAACTCAGAACCAGCTGTTACAGCAGAGGCTGTTAGCGTAGTAGAGTCTACAATACCAAGAGGGTTTTTCCATGCACCATCTTTAATAGTAGTTACGTTGTCAGTTACAGTAGGAAGTCCAGTTGCAGAGTCCCAACCTGTTTGGTAGACAATGTGCCCAGCGCCTAAGTCTTCGTCGGCAATAACTCGTGTATAAGAGTTACTAGCTTTTCCTGCAGGTCCAGCTGAGTAACCTCCTTTAAACTTAAAACCATCTAACAGTGACCAAAAGATAGGTCCTCCTCTAAGGAGAATAGCGTATTTGTTACCGCCGTATCCTGCAGTTGGTGCATTAAACCTTAGTCTGTTACCGGTTCTAACAATATTGAAAGCGTCATAGGCGTTAACTTTATAATAGCTAAGACCTTGCGAGCTTGTTTGTACCGTATCAGCTGGGCTAAGCGGCGCCTCTACAAACTCTTTAATAGCTGCTGCAAAATCGTCTGTTGTAGTCAACGTGTGGACTATGAGTTCGTTCTGGGCACGCGAGGTATCTACCGAATCAACAAAATATATCTTTCCAGTATCATTACTCCCGTAATTAGCGTCACCTAGCTGGTAGTTTTCTCCAATACCAAAATACTTAAAAGTGGAGCCGCCCTGTATTGGTTCATCAATTGTAAGTGTAATGTCAAGTTCAATAAAAGCTGTCGCACTTTGATAAACATAAGTATCGTCTACGGACGAGCCCGGTGGAACAAAGCTAATACGAGAAGTGCCGTCCCTACGTAATGAATCTCCGAGTACGAATCCTACAAACTCACCGCTTGCGGGGTCGACAGTTAACCCAGCAGTACCAATTTTAGTATACATGGGCGTCGGCTTACCGTACCCAAAGTGTGCAAACCCGCCTTCAACTGGTACATTTGTGATGCCAGCATGGACAGCTCTAATAGAATAACTACCAGCTCCTAGCGCTCTGTCAGCGCATATTGCAACAATTTCACTAAAAGAGTCCACACCCTGAACGTACGGGCGGTAGTTATTTCTATCCGTGTTAAAGTCATAGCCGTCTGAGATTAGCAAGTCACCTTTGTTAGTAGATGGAGGCGACAAAGCCCCTTCATATACTGACATGTAGTCCATTGTACCATCTGCCATTTCACTCATGTACAGCCGAGGTGACCTAATCTGTGCTTTTACCTTATACGTGTTGTCAAGGTCTTCAAGAGCCCATCCAATGTGAGTGCCTGACGAGCTATCTGCTGTAACAAATAAACCAACATAATGGCTGACGTAAAGAGCGTCGCCTTTATAGATGGTAGTGTTTCCACCATCTATACCATACGCAGCGCTGATGGTTACCTCTCCTTGCATGGTGACCTCAAAAACTTGTCCAGCTGCTACCGCTGGGCCATTGTTTACTCCAACTACAGAATTTGGCCTAAAGTCTGGGGCGCTTGTATAAAAATACACATCATCAACGCGCATCATATTGTCCACGCCGCCATAGTCTGAAAAGAAACACAATGCGCCGTTGGGGATAGTAGTCAGTGCCTCGGCCTGAAGCGTAATTGTGTTACTTGAACCGCCTCCGGGTGCATTTACCCACTCAGACCCGTTGTACGAGAGTACTTCGTTTTCTGCGGGAGATGTGATTGTTACGTCACTAAGTTCTTCAATATTAGAAGCTGCGTTAACCGTTTGAAGAAATGCATCTCGCTCGCTCGGAGTTGAAAAGTGATATTGCTTGCCCGCGTGCGTAGCGCTGTTCTTAAGCTTTTGTGACCTACTCATAATTATGATTTATTTTCTGAAAAGATAGTAAATAAAAAAGGAGCCACCAAACGGCAGCTCCTTTTCTATAAAACTAGTGTTAGCTATTAGCTAGCAACGCACTCGAGGTGCAAGCAGTTAGTAGCCCGACGAATGCTGATACCGCTTTCCTTCAGGAAGTGGACAGCTGCTCCGTCAACGTCAGTAGCGCGCAAAGCGTTACCACCGAATCCCGGAGGTACAGAAGCACCGGCAACAGCCCAACGCATGAGCTCACGGCCCTTACGTGTCACCATTGCAACGTTGTTCTCTCCGTCGTAGACAGACATGTCGAGGAACACCATGCGGTAAGACTCCATTGGGAGGCCAGTCACAGGGTGACGCTCTGAAGCCAAGGCACGAGCACCGTGGTCAAACAAAGGCAAGTGGCGCACCGTGATGGTGTGTCCGTCGATGTGCTGGTACTGGGTGAAGAATCCACCGAGGCTCAGGTTACGACCGCTTCCGCTGATAAAGCTAGCAGGGTCAGTGTTCTTGATGTAAGCACCAGTAGACACTTCTTCCTTCATAGCGTTGTCGAACTCCTCCATACCACCGATACCGGTGAACATGACGATGTTCATCTGTGCAGCGTCAGAGGCTCCATAGAGAGCGTCACGAACAACAGACTTCAACTTAGCAGCAGTGAGCTGTGAGTAGGTATCCACGTTAGGAATCTGCTCGAGAACACCAGAACCCAAGGGCACAGGCTTACCGTTCTCGTCAGTCTGGTGGATAGTACCGTTAGCATCGCGGTTGTACTTGCTGTACCACATAGCGAGCTCGCACTCCTCCTTCCAACGCAACATGTGCTGGTACTCTTCAAAGTCGTACCAGAGGTTGGTAGTCCGTCCGCCAACGTTGAACTCGAAGTTCACAACGCGGTCAGGCATGTTGCCTTCGTAGCGGTAAGACTTACGCAACAGAGAAATCTGGTTGCGCATTTTAGATGGAGCGACCCAGTTGCTCTCAGTTCCACGTGAACCAGAGAACGCGTTAGCAGCAAACAACTGAACAGCAAGGATACCGGCAAGGTCCGAAGAGCTTACGGTAGCGGTGCTGTCAGAAGTAACCAACTGAACAGGGTATACAAAGCCGCCGGCACCGGGGGTGGGGTCACCCGTGATACGCAGCTGCGTGTTGTTAGTGTCACCGAATTCGATAACGTAGTTCTTGTTGAACCAGCGCTCGGCAAAGGTAACAGTACCTCCAACGACAGAGATGGCAGTGTTGGCGACAGCAGCAACAGACTTGTTGATGCGGCCCATCACTGGATAATCATACTCGATATCGTTAATGTACTTGACGTTGCCCAATCCTTCAGTCAAGAAAGAGAGTGGGAAACGCTTGTCTTCACGTCCGCTCAGGTGAGTAATCACTGGGGACAAAACATCAGGTTGCGTGAGCAGAGCATTGGCCAACGAGTTTTCGTCGGTCATACCTTCGCCATTGAAGGTATCCTCATACAAACGCAACTTCTTGAGGTTATCAGCCATAATTTTGGATGGTTGAATAGTTAGAAATTAGCTTACAGTAAATCCTTCAACGAAGGAATCGTGTTCGCCTTGGTCGTGCCCGATTTAGTGCGGGACTTCATACGACTACCCGCACTCGGAGCAGCAGTAAGTTTAGACTTCAGAGAAGAAACCTTCTGAGTAGCCGCCGCGTTCGACGCCAATTTCTTCAGGTCAAACCCTTGATAGAGTAAATACTCTACTGCAAGGGCAGTCTCTTGGTCAATATTTTGACGGTCAATATCCCGCTGCGTTACGCCTTGCTCATTCACAGGAGTGGTCATCCACTCATAGAACCTGCCACGTTGACGTTGCGGGATTGACATACCTTTCAAGTTACCAGCATTGATAGTTTCTTGTACCCCATTCCAGTAAGCCTCAGCCTCAGCTCTTTGATGCGATGCCTCTTGCTGCTGTTGGGCAAGGAGTTGTTCCTTACGCTGCCCCTGTGTCCGTTGCAACTGCTGCAGATAAATGCTAGCGTTGTCCTTTAGGATACCGGCGTCTTCGTAAGACTCTACCATGCGTGAAATGTCTTCGTCTCCAAAACCCTGCTGTCGCATGCCGTCAATAACAACCCGCTTTTGTACAGCAAGGTTGTCATCAACTTGAATGGAGTTGTAATCCATTTGAGCTTGCTGTGCTTCAAAGTACTTAAGTGGGTCGCCGTTGTTGGCGCGATACTCAAAGTACTCTCTCACATCAGGCATTGTTGCGAAAATCTTCTCCAGTTGCTCGTTTGCAATCTGTTGTCCTACAGCGGTAGTGTACTCAGCGAGCCCGTCGTAGTCCTCAGAAAAGTCACCCTCCACTTCGTAACCCAGCTTAGCGCCGAGTGTGGCGAACATACCTGCGTCTTCAGCGCTAGGTTCAGCTGCTTCCGCAGCCGGTTCATTTGCCACAGGCTCTTCGACGGTCTCTTCAACTTCGTCTTGAACCTCGGGGGTTTCTTCTGTTTGGACTTCGGTGGTCGGCTCTGCTGCCTTTCCTTCCGTCGTTTCGGTAGCTGCCTCGGGGGGCTCAGCTGCCTGCTCTGTTTGGGTCTCCTCCTCTTGGGGTGTAGGAGCGCTGTTATCATTCAGCCAATCGACAGAACCAAGTTTGTCGATGCCCAGACCTTTGTTTTCTGACATTCTGTTTCAAATTTAAGTTATACGATTCGAAGATACAAAAGAATCGTATGATTTATTATCTATGTGACTTATTTCTCGTCAGTCTTACCATCATTATCATGGTCCGTGTCCTTAGATACTGCATTAATGGTAGCTACTTGGACTTTTGTCTCACGGTCAAGCTGCTTTTGCTCAGCCTCAAAACCTTGCTCCATCTGGATTTCTTGCATCTTAGCCTGAGCTTTCTGCTGTTCCATCTGTTGTTGGGCCTGTTGGCCCATCTGCTGTAGTTCCTCTTGCTTCCTCTCCGCTTCATTAGCAAGCTGCTTAATACGAGAGAAGTTGTCGGCATCCAGAATGTCTGCAATTGTGCCGGGGCCTGTACCGTTTTGTGCAAACGACATTACCATTTGACGCATCTGCTGAATCTTTTGATTCTCCTTGCTGGCGTTTTTAGCAAAGATACCAAACTCAGACTCCCCATATTCTGCTCCTTCAATATCAAGCCAAGCGTTACGGTAGTCGTCAGCAATGTACTGAATCTTCTTGCCGTCTCGGAAAGCATGCTTAGACACGTCAAGCAAACCTTGCATCTCTTTCTGCTCGAACTTTTCAAACTTGCGGAAGATTTCTTCAGTCATTGCAGTAGACTGCGCAATAGCAGACTGCGTCGTACCTGCGCCATCGGCTGCAGTAATCTGACCTTTACGCTGACGGCTGATTCCGAGCAGCTCTTCCCACTCCTGCTTGATAGCTTGAAGCAACTGCATCTGTGCAGCAATGTACTGACCGAGTGACATGTCCAATACTTGGTACTGGTTAAATGACACACGCTCGTTGTTCTTGCCTTCTGCAGTAGAATCAATAAACGCAAAGCCCATGGCATCTGCGTAGTACATGAACTTCTCCTCGTCCCAGCCATGACGCTTGGGGATGGTGTTCATTTCGATAAGCGCAATCTTGTCCTTGTTCTTGGCAATCGTAAGCTCCATACGGTAGTGGAACACATTGTAAAGAATTTGATAAGGCAAGCCCATGCTTACAATACTGATGTTCTCCGCGTGGCGATTACTGTATGCACGCCCATTGTAAGGCAGCTTACATACAGAGATATTGCTCAACGCGTTGCGCTGTGCCTCGATTGGCTCAATGCCTATGTAGATGTCACCGTCAATCCGGTAGCCTTCCCATACTTCATTAACCCAGAACCACTCAACACTTTCATCCGCATCTTTGTCCATACGGTAAGAGTCGTCCACCATAAGCTCTTGGCTAATCCCGAACTCATCAGTGTACGTAAGAACTCCCACCTTTTTAAAAGACTTCCAGCAAACGTGCATGACTTCAACAAAGCGCTCGTCGTCACCAAAGTTCTCTTCGATGCGCTGAAGGAAAGGAATAGAGAAGCTGCCACTGCGATTGCGGTGTGGGCTCTCAACTTGGTCAACTTCCTTATCGGTGAGCAAATCATAGAACTGGTCAAGTACTGCGTTGCTGCTCATCAGCTCTCTGCGTACTACCCAGTCCCCGTCTTCTACAAACTCAACACCGGGGGACTTACTGTAGTCAATGTCAAGGGGCGAGACGATGTCATACTCCACCTCATCCATGCATACCCCTTTGTAGCTGTACACATATCCAGATACCAACCAGTCAAAAAATGCAGCTTGCAACTTATCAGGTAAGTCAAGGTAGTCTCGTAGGTAGTTAAGAACCTGCTGTCCTACAATAGCTCGCGAGTCTTGATAGCTAGTCTCAATGTACTTAGTAACAGACTCAGGCTCTTCCGTCTCTGCTGACGGTTGTCCTGTGTCTACTCCCATTGAATTCAACTCGTTGATAAACATCTGCTGCAGAGATTCAGCAATTGCCTTCTGCTTCTTCTCTTCCATTCGGGAGACAGCGTCTCCGTTGGTTACAGTTACCGAGTAGTTAGAAGGGCGCTGAGTTTTCTCACCCAACAGCAAGTCTACCACCGGCTTAATGATATTGTAGTTTCGAAGCTTGGCAGGGAAGTTACGCTTCTTACCAGCTTGAGAGTTGTACGGATTAGTTACGTAGTTGTAGTCTGTCTCAGCCAACACCCCATTGTATGCTTCGTAGTATCGGAGCAGGTCCGACTTTGAGTTCTGCAAAAATGAAGATTGATTGATAAAGCCTTCGACGCAATCCTTGCCCCACTGCTTGGTCTTCTTAGACCGCTTGAGTTTCTGGCGAGGAATAAAGTTCTTTTGACGATTGTCGCTCATATCTTATGCAAAGAAATCCCTGTTAAAGAAAGAATCGTGGGATTCTTCCACGCCTTCCTTTACCACGGGTTTCGTAAGAAGGTCCATCATGTAGAACATACCAACAAGAAGGGAAGATGCACGGTCAAAGTTGCCCCTATCGTTCCACTTGATAAGTTCGTCAATTAGGCCTATGTCGTAAATATAGTGCAAATTAAGTTTACTTTCACCATTCTCGTCCATACTTCTTTTAGTACGGAGCCAATCTCGTAGATATAGAACTGCCTGAGCCTTACGTTGTTTGCTACCCATAGATAAACCATAGTTACGTCCAAGCTTCTTTGCACGGAAGCCGTTAGAGCGGTCAAACAACTCCACCTCTTCCATGAGCATATGCAGATTCTTAGTCCGTTTAGCGTATGGAATTACCTCACCTCGGTCATTCTCGAAACCTATCTTAGCGTTGTAATACTCGGACAGCTTGAACAGCGTTTCATTGTACTCGTCTTGCGTGTCTGGACGTCCCACATAGCTAGCTACAATCATATCATCTGGCTTGCTCCACGGGTTAGCGCGCTTAAATACATACGCAGAACCTAAGGAGTTACCCTGCGACGTGTCGTGAGCATACGGGTCATGTGCTATAAAGTATAGACTGTTTGGTACTTGTCCGTCATCATCTCGGTACGGAGCCTGATACACTACTACACAGCCCGTGATATCATCTCCCTTTTGATGTGGAAACTTATCTACTGGGCGTACTGTATCTGAGGGACGAAACTTAAGGCCGTCTTTACCTGTAGTAAGTAGTCCTGCAGTTCCTACATTCGCAGTCTTAGCTGAACGAACAAGAGTGTTCCTGTGGTTAATAAGCTCTGCTGTAGGAAAGACGTTTGAACTTGTCTGTAAAAATGCTTCACGGGGGCGCCAAGGATACTCAGTTATAAGCTTGTCGTAAACCTTTGCGTCCTTACTGTTGCGCTTAGTGCTTTCTCGTTTAGTCTCTTCTTGAAACTTTGCTTCCTTTGTTAGGCTGTTCCCGTCTTTGTCCATAAAGCCTACCTTGTTACGGTAGCTAGGGAAGAACCATCCGCAATGAGTACCGCTACCGCCGTCGTCCCATATGTTATCTACAGGCAGTAGGTTATATGGTTCCGGGTTATAGAACATAGACTCAAAGTCAATCGTTCCACCGGACATGTCACCACCCGTACCAAAAATAACCATCTGTCCGGTAGTGATGCCACCATCCTCTACTGTAGGACGAGTTGCCATGAAGGTATCCTTAAGGTTGTGGAAAGCTCCCGCCTCCTCAAAGATTACAAGGGATGCGTCCTTACCACGGGCAGCGTCAGGGTTATCCTTAAATGTAATAGCCTCAACCTCAGACTTATACCCTTTCTCTACGGGCTGGTTATTAATGTATTCGAGGTAACTAGCCTTCTTGTGGTTCTGCTTGTCAATAACAGAGCGACGCTTAGACCAGCCTGTGTGCTCGTTTAAGAAGTCCATGTTGGCAGCTGCCATAGTCATGATACCCTTAGGATATAGATATTTCTTATCGTGTGCACACAGTAGCGTGTAGCTATCCTTGATGGTATTAAACTGATTACAAGTAATAGCTGCGTTCTTATAGGAAAAGCCCTTACGTCGAGACTTAGCTACAATCATATGGTGCCCCCCATCTAGCCAATCATCTTGTACAGTGGTAGATAGCTGTAAGTCAAGCATAGCCTTTTTGTCCATGCCGTTACGAGCAATCTCCATAAGCCAAAAATACTCATAGTCTCCATCCCAAAAGCTTGGGAAGTCTACCTTTTTAACTGCACCCTTCTTCTTACCAAGCTCATCCATTACCTTCATCTGCACGTAGTTTAGATAGAAGTAATGATTACCGGTAATAGTAGTGTCTCCTACTGTATAGCCGTCCCTGCATCGGCGCAGTTCCTCAGACCAAAACTCATAAAAGTCTTGAGTTCCCGAAGGGGCGTCAATATAGTAGCCATGCTTCTGAAAATCTAGTGCAGCGCGGCGAAACTCTTGAGTATTTGTAAGCTTACCCATTTATGTCTGGCCACTTCTCCAATACAACAAATGAAGGACAGGACTTATGTTTTGAGTATTCATTATGACCGTGGACGCTCACCTCTACTCCATATACACCACGAAGGGTTTCAACTAGATTAAGGAATGCTTTCTCCTGACCATGATTCATGGTGTCTTTAGGTTTCATGTTTTTATCACAGCCCCCAATGTAGCAAACACCTATGGTTGTCCTGTTCTTTCCCTTAGTATGCGCACCTACAGTGGACACAGGGCGTCCTGCCTCAACAGTCCCGTCAATTAGGATACAATAATGGTAGCCAATGTCCGACCACCCACGACCGTCTACGTGCCAACGGCGGATATCTTCAACATCATGGTCACGACCTTCCGGGGTAGCGCTGCAATGCAGAATTATTTTATCTATCTTTCTCATGACTTCTTAAAATTGCCGGTGCCTCCACGACCGTCGCTAACAAACCCGCCAAATCCAGCTTTAGTCTTTACCTCATCCATATTAGCGCCGCACTCGCAGACATCAACGCGGTTATTGTCCACATCAAACTGCTGTACCGCACCATCGCGGAAACGCATAGTAAGTACATCGTTATATTCCTTCTTACCGGGGCAAGATGTACATTTAAATTTAGCCATTAGTCTTCAAATAAACCTTTGCTTCCACCGCCTCGCAATTTTGTCTCAGCAGCTTGTTCTTGTTTTACTCGTTCTTCTAAATCTCCTACAGTTTTTACAACTGCTGGCATTTTCTCTGCGATACCCATTAGCTTTTCAATAAGCTTAATAGCTTCAAGCGTACCATCCGACTCGTCTTCCTCATCATTAGTAAGAAGCTCATCAATCTTACGTGTCATGGCTTTTACACCACGCTCCGCAGATTGCAAAGCCTCCCTAGTTGTACGTAATGAGCGAGTAGCTGGGGTATCTTGCAGTTCACGGTACTTTTTAATAGCCGCTTCCATACGAGAAGAAGGCTTAAAGTCAGGTTCTATACGCAAATCTTTAAGAATTCGAATATGACGCTCCCGCTCTTCGTACATCTGGTACGGAGACTTGTAGTCACAGAAGTGATAAATGTAAGCAAGCCAGTCTGAAGCATTCTTTTTCTCGCGATTCTTGTCCTCAGCGATGAGGTCCCTAAACGCGCTTAGCTTTCGCAGCTCTGGGTCTACCCTAACAGTAAACCCGTCCATAACAAACAGCTTCATTTCTTTTTCTTTTTTGCACGGTCAAGATTTAACCTATGTAAGCGGTAGGGATTTACATAGAACCGGCCAAACATAGGTATGCGCACCGAGTCAAACGCTCCGTGCTCAATAGTCTTGCGCAAAAAACCAAACTGTGACTCTACAATGGAACGTACTTCTTCCACAGTGGTTCCAAATTCCTCTGCAACTTGCTTATAAAGTTTCTCTTTTACTTTATTATTCGACATCATCCAGCCCAAGTGGGTTTTCCCAGTCCTCTTCTTTCATCTCATACTCTACTATAATCTCGTGTTCGCCTACCAGCACTTCATAAGGCAGCATAGGCTCTCCTTGTGCCATGAGCACCTGCCTTTGCTTTCTTAAATAAGCAAACACAAGGTCGAGCTCGTCTGGGTAGCGGAAGATTACTTGCAAATGTGAGCGGCTCATTCGGGTTTATCGCTAATAGTAAACTCAATACTTTCTAGCTCCATGCGTGGAGATACAATATCAAGATACTTATAGCTACCGAATTGGTCCTTATAAATGACGCCTTTATCTTTCAGCGATTTTACGTAATTATTCAAAACCGCTACGTTCTTCATGCCTAGCTTCTCGGCTACCATCTTACGTGCATTCTTAGTAGCACAAATAAATGGGTCTACTTCTAGAAATGCGGCAAGCACGTCAAGCTCAACTGCGGTTAATTTTAAAATGCCGTTGAGAAGTGTAAGGTAATCCTTCTTTCCTTCCAACGTAATAGGGATATTAACTTTTCCCATTTGTCCAGTTCTTTACATTCTGTATTTTGCGGCCAAGTCTACGACGCAGTGCGTTTTTAATAACATGCAAAAGGGACAGAATTAGTTCGTTTTCGACTGACCACGTTCTTTGGTTTAAGTACTCGAATCTATCAACGAGCATTTCTACCACCTCCTCATTAGTCGTCCCGGGGATGTGTTCTCCGTCTACCTTTTCTGTAAACCTTACTACCTGATACGTACCAGACTTAAAGTTATAGAGGCGGTAAACAACCCCCTTCTTATCTGCTTCCATAGTTAAATCTACTACGCTTTGTTGATATATCCAAATCTTGTATAAAAGAAAAGGACCGCCCGAAGACAGCCCTTAACTTACAATGGAGAGCTGATACAGCCCTCGGGAGAACCCCCATTACTTCTCTTCAAGCATAAGCGTAAGCATCTGCTTTTGCATCTCTTTAATCTCGCCCATATCATCCTCAATGTGCTCAATCTCGGTTTCAATCTTACCCACTGTAACCGCCTGTGTGTGTACGGTTGTCATTAGCCATGCGGCCAGTCCAAGAAGTGCGGTACCTAGCCCGGCTCCAACTTTTGCTGCGATTGATTCCATGAAGACTAAGCTAAGCTAAAGACTTTAATAAAACAAAACTAAAAGCAAAGGACCCCGCCAATAACTGACGAGGCCCTCCCCTAAAACAACGAAACCCCGATAAACCACGAACCGGTGTAACGCACATCACTCACCAACGAGTGACTCTATAGTCTCACGAACTTCTGCCTCTGTGTCGGGCGTGTCGTCCGTAAGCAAATCTTCATAGGTTTCGACTTGTATCTTAAGGTTGTGAATTATAACAGAAAGCTCTTCGCTTCGTAGTGTTAAATTCTGCAATTCTGCTACGCGGGCTTGAAGTTCTCGTTGTGACGAGTCCTTACGTGCCTCAATAATTTCTATTGTCATTTCTTTAAGTTGACTCGGACTTCGCCCTCTGTATCATCAGTCTCGTAAGCGAAATCAGTTAAGATGCCGTCTCCGTTTTGTACAAAAGTAATAGTTATGTGGTCGTTAGTGTAAGATGTGGCTATGATACCGTCAGCGCCGATAAAACACTGCGCCTCATCCCATACAAATAACCCGTTGTTTTTGCGCGGCATGTAACTAAAGATATAATAAAAAAGCCAGACCTATGAGGTCCAGCTTTCTATTTTTACACAGTTAAGTAGCCGTAAGGCGAATTAAAAATTTTGGATATCAGAATATAGTGTTACACATTATACCATACCACCAGCGGCAGTGATGGCAGCAGGCCTTTGGTGTAAAGACCCGCCACCCACTGACATTACTGTGTTGGACTTTTAAAGTGTAACTGCTGCCCGACCCCTAGCCCCAGCGCATAAGAAGTGCTAAAAGCTACGAGCCCTATCAGCTTTTGACCGATGATTCGCTTTGCAGCAAACCGCCCACGCTTTTGTTGTCCCGGAAAGGGTAGTGCTAACGCTACAGCAATAGTAGGGCCCCCAATACGGTAGCCTACATTAAGGTCACCTGTAAAGTAGCCCACACCTACGCCAGTCATAGCAAGAATAGCACAGCGCTCTAGTGGAAAGTCAGGCACCTGAGAGCGCCGTCCGCTTCCTTGAAAGGGGTTAAGCCACGTCTGCTCCTTTTTCTTTTTAGACTTCACTACCATGTGGCCATAGCGTGCTTTGCTGCTAGACCAGCGACCGCCGGGATAGCTAACAATTTTAGAAAGAGAGACAGATGTGTTGCGGTGTAATACATTGGTGCCAGCGGCACACTCTTGACTAAGGGCAATTGCCAGACTTAGCCAAAAGATTGTGAGTAAGAGAGTAAAGAATTTTTTCATGGCCCTGCAAGTTACGGCCTTACTAGGGTTATTCGTCGAAAACCCCCAGTAAACAAAGGGTATTAGTGCTATACAGGGTGGGGGTTTGTCCTACAGACAGCGTCTGCATTCATCGAATATTGAGCAAAAAGAAAGGAGGCCGAAGCCCCCTTTCCTAAAGTTCTGTATGTATACGACTCAGTATTAGCCGATGTTAGACGCTGCAAAGTTAGCAGGGGGTGTGATACCATTAGTAACTTCAATCTGGTTTGTAAGCGTAGTTCCAAGGGCCATAGTATAAGCTTGTTGATACCCGGGAGGAATTTGACACTTATATACACCTGAGTCTGCATCCGCTGACTCTTGATACCAGCCATCTACGTAGTATTGATTTTGGCCAGAAGTTTCAAGTTTACTACGATTACTGTTAAGAGCCGACGTGGTGTTGTCTAATCCCAGTGGAAATCCATACCGCGTATGATACGAGTTACTCGGCGAATAGAGAGCTGAGCCAGATACGATAACATCTACGATAACAACCTCGCTGTTACCCCCTGTCCACGCAGGGTCATCAGGACCAACGACTCTAGGGCCATTGTATAGTCCAATAAAACGGGCATCGAGAGCACCTAGGCCGGTAGTAGCGGCGTCCCCCCAGCTCATGTGTATCCGAGAAAACACGTCATCTCCAAACGTTGGAGTTTCTCCAGTGTTAAACTCATCAAAGCCGTACTCACCTTCCGAAAAAGTATAGGCGTACGGAGTCAAGATGATAAGGTCCTTGTTATCCAGCCGGCTTCCGGGTGTAATCCAGATTGGCAGTTTAACAGTAATGTTAGGGTAGTAGCTTATTGCGGGGGCTGTCAATGCATCAAAAGCATTGCGCTCGCTCGTGGAGCTAAAAATGTACTCTTTGCCTTTATGAGTGGCAGAGGTCAAAAGGTTTCTATTGCGTCCCATGGAATTAAATTAAATTAGTTGCAGTGAGAAGCTAAGGTAGTACATGAGTATGACACATCCAAAACTGCCATCCTGTCAGGTAGCATGACATGCTGTCAGGTATACATTGTCATGCAGTACTGACACATTGGCAGCCCGTAAACTTGCATATGTCAGAATTCTGTGTAGCTTTGCGTAAGTGTTAGCTACGCTGCCAAGCAGCTAGCAAGCGACAGGCGCTAGCCTGACAACTACTACGAAGTAGGATATAACACGAGTGTGGCTTTAGCCACCGCGAGTGGCTGACACTGAAATAGCCCATACTGTTGCCCTTGGATGCGGGCATATTTTTCACTATACTACATAATGTGTATAGTCCCTCCCTTCATGCCCTCTGCCTCTACTTGGTAATTCTACCTGTATACCCCTATATACAGATAGCTATTCTAACCGAGAACTGGGAACTCTTGTTTGAACTACTACGTGGGCTTGCCTCCCCCCTAGTTATAGGTTACAATAAAAGACCCCCGGGGTCTACCCTACCATAAGCTTACCCCCCCCCTCACCTCTACTACTAGAAATACTTTGGGGAAGTGTAAGTGAGGACCACCTAGCAAAAACCCCCCCGGGAAGTTGCGGATGTTGAATACCCCCCGCATGATTCTGTAGTAGAGGTAAAACATCCGTACTCGTTATCTATGGATAACAAGATAACAACTGTAGTAGCTGAGGAAATCAGCGTACAAGGAGGAAGGATGACTGCGTATGCAATCACCTACCTTGATAAAAACAACAAGACTGTTGACACAAGTAATGTATGGGACAGTGATATGCCCCATATTGAAAACGACTGTAAAAACAATGGATGGAAGTTAAGCTATCGCCACTTTGGGTGGGATGCTTAAGCTGTTCATGTGGTTCAAAGGTAAGGTAGGCTCCTAACGGAGTCTACTATTACTGTTGTAGTAGAGGTAAAACATCCAACCTCGTATATAGCATTTAATTGCAAGCACGCTCGGCTGCAAGCTACTACGAGATGTAAAAACATATGATGCTTGCCTCAGGATACCACAGAGTACTTACGCTAAGGAGTGTAAGGAAAGATGTGGAATGAGGATGAAACTATTGATGGCTATTGTAAGGGCGCGAGTATGGTGTAGGCTTCCTACCTATGTATTCTCCCCTTTCCCCCCTTCTTTCTCTTACCATACATTGTAGTGCTATGTAATTAGTGTGCACTACTCTCTCAAAAACACAACACAAATGATTATCCTGACTAAAGGAGTTTCTGCAAATGTAGAGGCTACACTGACCAAGTTCTCACAGAACACATCTTCCAACCACATTGAATTGGACAACTTAGGTAACGGTTACTACGCTACAAACTTCGTTCACCCTGCTATTGGAACTACAGGCAACTACGTTGCTTTGCCACTTCACGAAGCTATGGAGTTGTTTAATGTATGCAAGTCTCACAATGTAGGCTGCATGTTCGCATAACGTATTGGCCCTGCTCCCTATGGAGTGGGGTCACACATTCTCAAGTAGAGTTGAGAACCATTCTAATTAATAGGAATAAAAACAATTACCATGGACTTCAACACCCTCATCACCAACCACGTCAACAACGAGTTCCCAATCATTGAGGATGTAGTACTCGATTACTCTAACGACGGAACCTCTTGTCACGTTACCCTTTGTGGTAAGTATGGACAAGAACTGTCCGACATGACCATCTCTGTACCCGAACTTGACCACCTCAAGACCACGGTCACTGACGTCAACTACATCACAGACTAATTCTCATGGCCCTGCTGCTTACGCAGTGGGGTCACTCACTCTCAAATCAATTACCATGGATTTCAACACATTCGTAACCAAAGAGGCCAACTCTGCTAAGGGTGCAGACCTCCTCGTAATGGTCAACCGTGAATGGGACGGCACTTCTGCTCAGGTAACAGTGTTCGACCACGAAGGCTCATACATCTGCGACAAGTTCATCTCAAGTTCTGAACTCGACGCTCTCAAGTCTGACATGCCTCTTGCAGCGTTCGTCTAATTCTCATTGGGGTCATGGCTTACGCTGTGGCCCCACTAAACCTTTCTCTCATGTCTATCTTATCTCAACACCTTTCACGCCTCAGCTACCTCACCTATGTCTTAGACGAAGGCACAACACTTAGCGATGGCTCTGTCATGACTGCACACAAGTGTGTCATTGAACGTGAGTGCATCAACGTGCATGTCATGCTCTTTGACTTCACGGGTGAGATGTTCTATCAAGAAGAGTTCACTCCTCTGCTCGAAAGCACCATCATCGAACTATGTGGTGCTCTTGGTGTCAGCGTCACATCAATGGACTTGACCAAATGATTATATGCCCTGCCGCTAACGCGGTGGGGCTATATTCTGAAGTAGAGGTAAGCGCCAAGCTCGTTCGTTGCAATAAAAAGCAAGATTCTCATGTACAACCTCCAGACTCTCCTCCGCAAGCTCGCAGTCATCACGCAGCACCTCGCTGCAATGCAGAACAAGCACGTTGCGTACTTCCTCGCAAGCAAGGTCAAGGCTGCAAGCTCGTTCGTGACAGACGACTACGTAGACATCGCAGACATCTGCGACGACTACGCAGCAGTGACCGACGACTTCTGCCCCGAGGACATCCAGCGCCTCAACGCAATCAGCAAAGCATGCCACGACGCGCTCACTGCATTACACAACGTACAAGACCAAGTCCTCGCAGCATAATCGCTGCGGGGTAAACCCCTTTCTCTCATGACCGCTATTCAAATACAAATCATCGCAGGCAGCACGCTGTTTGCCGTGATGCTCATCCCTTCTCTCATTGCTTACCTGCGCCAGTTGCGCGGGTAAGTACAACCCTTTCTCTTATGACTGAACAAGCATCTCTACTTATTGACGTCGGCAATATGCTCGGCGTCCTTGTTATCATCGGTTGCATGTTTGTACTCGCTGCTGCGGGTGCAATGCTGTGGCATGGTATCCAAGACATCATCAACAAACGTTAACCCTTAGGCCTCTGCACATAAGTGCAGGGGCTATATTCTCCATTCTCAAATTTCTTTTCGGACAAGTCCGTTAATCTCCTTCAACAATGAAACATTTTATTTTCTTCTGCGCGTTTTGGGCGGCGCTTCTTACCTCATGCTCAAGCCAAGTACCGTTCTACACAGCCGACTTCGAATGCGAACATGCACACATCAATGTGCTATTGGCTCCAGAGCAATGCCTCGCGTCTATTTACAACTACGAGAACGACGTAGTAGACGCATACACCATAGTATTCTTGGAAGACAGGTGTTTCCAGCTGATTGACAGCAAGGGCTCCACCATTTACTTCCAACACCTGCATGATGACACATACAGGCAACACAACGAGCTTCTCGGCGAGTACTTCTCTGCCATCGGCACATTCAAACCGTTGCAATAACAACGTAAGGGCACATCCGTGATGGGTGTGCTCATACGCTGAATTAGAGGTGAGATTCCACTTTCACTTATTGACAGCTTTTTTTCTTATCAACCCAATACATTTATCATGGCTACTCCAGCTACAATTACCCAAATCAGCCGCGTCAAGCAATCTGCTAAGAACGGCAAGTTTTACATTTTCGGCGTTGCTACTATTCCCGGTCACGAGACTGTGCTTGGTAACTCTACCAAAGACACTGTTCTTGTTAACATCGAAATGAGCAGCCTCGCTGACTCTGTCAAAGAGATGCTAGACCAAGACGCAGATGACCCCAGCTTGTACCTCGGCAATGAGGATACAAAAAAGCTCGACATCGAAGTCAGCTTCCGCGAAATGCGCGATGACGAGTCCGAAGATGGCACGCTGCGCTATTGGTGCAAACTTGCGTGATTCACGCGCCACAGCCCAAGGCTCCCTAACGGGGGTCTTGGTGCTCTGTGGTAGAGATGAGACTCCAATCTCATTTATAGCAGAGTCCATGCTGCAACTTTTGTCATGGACGGTAACGCCGCAACCAATAAAGGCCGCTATACCCCGCTAAGCGATAAGGGGACTATCATAGTCATGCCCAGCGTACGTTCTAAAGCATGACTCATATTCAGCGTACCAGTGCCAGCTTGCACTGCATAGTCATAGTTAGAGAGTGTGTAGCCATTAACGACGCCTACGGGCACGGTGCACACTCTCGCTCTCATCCGCAAGTTCAGTGTCGGGGCCGCTCCCCTAATCCTTTGGCTCAGCCTTTGGAGCACTGCCTTGCGCGTAATATCTAAAAAGGTCGTACATATAGTCCGGTGATGGGCAACGACGTAATCCAGCAAGATGAAAAACTGCTAAGCACGTCAGGTATGGTAACACCCTACTAAGACATCTAGCGCACCTGCGTGCTTTTTATTCTCGATTTCTCTTTTTTCACACTTATACAACTCTCTCATGTATCTCAACATTCCCGGCAACAAGCCATCCAACGTGCAAACAGTCACCCCTACTGTCCGTCCTCGCATCTTCTCCGTTTCCAACGGCGTTGTCACCCTCAATTCTAAGAACTGATGGGTATGCGTGACACCATCGACAACATGACAGCTGCAGAAGCTATCATCAGCAAGACTATCACGTGTATCTACGAAGATATGCCTGAACAGAAAAGCTATCATGCTCGTACAGCTTTGTTTCAAATCAACATCATGGTTTCAGGCCTCTTGTTCCAGCCCAGTAACGAGCCGTATCACCATCGTGTGCTCACGGTAGCTGCCCTGTGCAGGCAAAAAGTAGAGTCAAAGCCTTACATGGACTTCTACGAGAAGAAAGTGTTTCTCAACGCTGCACAAGTTGCAGAAGACTTCTACGAGGCTGTCATGTATCACAGCAACATGGAAGCTCCCCTTCCTTTCTAACACTAAGTACCCTCGCTTCGGCGGGGGTACTCTCTTTTCTTGCCATCCGGACAATAATTCGTATATTACTTCAAACAACTCACAATGAAAAAGTTCTTCTCAATACTCGCAGTCATCTGCGTGCTTACCTCCTGTACTCAAATTGACCCAATGGGGCCAATGTACTCCTCCATCAACGACTTCGGTATCACCTACGGTGCTGCTTATGATTTTCAAATTGAAAACGAAACAGACGTGCTTGGAGAAGGATACTGTGTCTTCGTAAATGACTCGCTTCTCGAAGTGTTTCCAAACAACGACAATGACATCAGCTATCAGTATGCTTTTGTAGACCAGTCGCTCAAAGTGTTCTACAACGCAGAAGCTGCAGAGACGCTTGACTACAACGAAACCGAGTCAGTACTCTCAGGCCTTGTCACCTACGACACTTGGCTCATCATCTTTATTGACTAACCCGTTACCCCTGCAGCCTTCACGGTTGTGGGGGTTACACTTTAACCTCTCCTCCAACGTGCCTACTGCACGTGCTTTTGCTTGTAGTAGAGGTGAGTATCCAACTTTATTAGAAGATAGGTGTTAACTATATGCTAGCACGTAACCCATTAACTCTCAATACCCTATACCACATGTATTTCTTAATTTTCGGCTACGTGCTAACAGTGGCTTTTGCTTGCTACTTCGTTTCTATCTACAAGACTGAGTCAACCCTCTTAGGTTACAGACTTAGTAACCACAAAACGTGGCTTGACGAAGCTAACTGCGTAGTCATCAACTTAGAGGAAGAGCTCAAAGTCGCGTACAAAACAATTGACCGCTTACAAGACAAAATTGACGGGGAGGTAGTCCCTGATAATGTCAATGACAAGGTGGCAAGCGCCGGCATGTACTACGACGGTGAAGGTGACTTCACGTTAGATAAAATAAGTTGGTCTACCAAAGAGGTAGTGACCTACTCAGAAAGCGACGAAAGCGATGTCTGATATGGATGACCTTTTCAAGGAGTTCTTTGAAGACGGGGGGCAAGTTCCCCCTGCAACTCCTGAACAAATTAGGATGGAGGCCATGACTATCACGGAACTCCACATACAAGCTTTTAACGATGCTGTTGACAACCTTAGTGGCAATGGATGGCACGAAATGCTTGGTAGTTGGTACGACGAACTCAGCCACTTCTTGCCTACTCTCGAGGAATTCGAAGAGTACGAGCAGTGCGCTAAAGTCTTCAAAACCATGAATGAGCTACGCGAAGTGTCCGCCAATATTGGACTCAACAAGAGCCTAACTGACCTACCGATTAATATTGTCCACGAAGGCAAAAACCAAAGCGATGAACCGGACTTCTGACCACAACAACGACGGGCTGTTCCATACAGTCCTCCATGCCGTGCGTAGAATAATCACCAGCATCGACTACGGAATTCAATTCAACGAAGGTTCTATCACTATAGAAGAACCTGAAGGACATGCCTTTCCCCTGCAACGTACCCAATGGAAGCAGGAGCTGCAAGTAGCGCTCAAATTCTTTGAACAAGAAGAGCTCTACGAGGATTGCGCGCGCTGTGTAGAACTTATCGCTAAGTTAGACGCAGAGCCAACTATTGAGCAAATAATCAGACAACTCTCTGACAATGCAAAGATACAAGACACGGATTGACAACGTTAAGGCTCGTATTCAAGGACTCACTCCTTACGAGCGTAATCTCTACATCCAGCTCAAAGCTGCGATGCCAGCGGACCAGCACCAAGACCTGCGGGACGCTTTTCTTATCTTCCAAGATAGGGACATGATGCAAGTACTCACGCTCAAGTATCTACCCTCATTCTAGGACAACTCAACCCCCGGCAGCATGAACCGACTGTCGGGGGTTTTCACTCTTAGGTTCACACAACCCCCTAAATCTCAACGAACATGACGTTCAACGAAGTTACCAACGTCCGTGAAGGACAAGACAAGTCAGGCCGCAACTTTAAGACGGTCACCCTCAACTGCACTACTTTCGCCCAGATGACACACCCTGTCACCGGAGCTGCTGTAAATGCTCTTGGAGACAGCACTACGCAAACCCTCAATGCTTGGGAATCAGGCGTGGACAGCCCGTACAACCACTTGTACAGCGCCCCTATTGGCACTGCTATCGTGGGTACAGTTGTTTCTCGCAGCGTAGAGCCCTATGTTATCGAAGATAGCATTGCAGGCAATGTAATCCAGCGTACGGTTGACACGTACAGCTGTTTCGTGCCTGCATCCGAAGATGCTCCCAACTTTGAGTCTACTGTAAAGCAGGCTTTCCGTTGGAACGGTCACCCTGTAGCCAGCAAAGAGGAAGAATCTTCCAGCTCGGAGGAAACTTCTTTGGCTGACATTGCAGGATTCTAACCTGCCAACCAGCAGTATACACCCTCGTTCATGACCTAACGCGATTGAGCGGGGGTGTTTTTTTTTTACGGGTACCGTGCTCCACCTGATTAACGGGCACACGCTAAATTATTAGCACTAATGGCACCTCAAATGAAGAAGTTCCACCCGCTCTCTGAGCTACCTAGTATCCCTCGTAACACTACTGCAATCCTTGGCGCTGAGCCAGAAGGAAAGTTTGGTGTACAGTTCATGCCTACTACTCCTGTCTATGACAGCGAAGGTGCATGGCAAATGACTTGTGTTGTGACAGGACGAAGGTTCTCTCCAATCCAAGTACCCGAGCACTTCCTTGAAGTATCCGTTTGCAGCGGAAAAGCATACAAGGAGTTTATGGCTAAAAAGAAGCCTAAAATTAAGACTAGTAAGTCTAAAGGTAAATCCTAACCTAGTAGTTAGGTGGCGCGCTTGAGCTACAAAGTGGGTTCTGCCCACTATTCAAGAAGCCGTGACTTCGTCCTGCAGGACTTAGTTGCGCCAACCCCGGGCTGTTGCACCGGAGCAAGTGTCGCTTAAGGGCACGACGTGATTAACACACGGATGGTAGGTAACGAGTCCTAAACTGTTAAACGTTTTGCGTATTGCACTTTTGAGCTAATACGACGACGCCTCATCGCTAAAGAGGAAGTCCCCCAGTTGCATCGTCGATATGTCGTATCGTGGGGGGCGTCGATATTTACCATCCTAGCGAGGGTCGAGTCTCAGCTCGTTAAATCCTGTGCATTGTAGGCCCGACACAAAAAGTCCTAGGGAAGTGGCTGCTTCGGCAGCTGCGCTAGTCTTCGGCGAAGGAAATTGTTCCTCGTCTAATTTTAATAACTCGTTATGAAGCAGTTAATTAAACTCGCTGCTTTGGCAGCACTAATGTGCGCTTGCATGCTTACTTGTAATGCGCAGTGCGGATGGGCTAAGCCCAAAGTTAAAGCTGTCAAGGTTAAAACTGTACGTGCTAGTCGCGTACCTTCTCAAGCTATAGTGCCTTGGAATGGCAACAAACCAAGTAGAAAGTCTCGTCGGCATGCGCGCAGGTTGCGCAACCGACAATAGTACCTGTTGTGGTAGAGACACGGGTGTGAGAGAAAGACACGAAAAGGGGCGGACTATGTCCGTCCCTAAGTAGTGCCTACCCCCTCCTCCAATAAGCCCACTACCATTCAAACCACCAAACCACCAATCGTATGTCTAGATTTGACTACAAAAACGCGACTGTCATCAAACGCGTTGACACTGTACAAGTGCAGACCGCAGATTTCCCAGATATCCTGACCAGCAACAACCTTAATAGGGTTCAAAAAGTTACGGCCATCCGGAATGTTGTTCGCGATAAATACACCGGATACCGTGATGTATCCATTCGTTTTGTAGATGGGGTCATTACTGACCTTATTGATGCCGCCAAGTTGGAAGGTAGGCCTCTCCCAGAAACTCTTCTCTTCGAAGTTGAGCTTCACATGCCCCTCGTTGAAGCTTCAGACGTTCCTGTCAAGTTTAAATACGAGCACCGGGACTACAAGCAAGAAGGACGTGACTCCATTCCACCTACTTGGAGAAACAACGACCATATTTATTGGGAATAATAACTAAACCATGATTCACCTCATACTAACCATTACCGCCATTATTTTCTTTAGTTTTCGTGCACACACCCAAGAGGTACGAGCCAACCAGCTTGAAGTTGAATTAGAAAACTGCAAGCAGAATGAAATTCATCTGGTTTGCGAGTTATCTAAGGCCAAGCAAGAGCTAAGAGTCATCCAAGCTAACAGAAATAGTGACCCACCCTGTTGATATAATCATACTGACTGTAGCATTATTTGCTTTCATCGGTGTATTATTTTACAACTGGAACCGCTGAGCGTGAGCAATGGCCTTACGCGGTTGTACTTAAACAGTTGAAACATGAGTACACGTAAACTAGTTACAAAACTAGTCAAGGACAATCCCGAAGCTTCAAACGCTGAGATTGCCCGACTTGCTATTGCTGCAGGTACTACTAGAACAGAACGCACAATTAGAAAGATGGCTGCTTCTGTTAAAGCAGGTACTAGTAGCCTTAAAAAGGTAGTAGATAACAGCAAATCTTCTGTTACTGCTGACAATTTAACATCTGTTCAAGCTAACGCAGACGGCTCGAAAGAGTTTTCATATAAGGGTAGTCAGTCTATCACAAGCCTCGACGAAGCTATTGAGTTCTTTGAAGTTGACACCACTAAGTGGCAAGTCAGCTCATGGACTTGTAATTCGTGGGATGCCGGTGATAAGACAAACTATCAAGTCAAAGTTAAGCTAGACCCTATCGGGCCTGCCAATATTGACTTAACTGATGTTCAAGAAGCTTACGTTGCCTCTGTCCGTAAGGTCAAGACTCGTAAAGCAAAGGGAGCCGGTACCGGTGTGGCAGTTATTTCAGACTTCCACATTGGCGCTAAGGTAACCGACATGCTTCAGACAGACGACTTCAGCTACGATGTAGTTGTTGACCGTTTGAACCAAGCTGCATTGCAAATCAACCGATTGAATTACAAGAAAGTTGAGGTAGCACTGCTTGGCGATTTTATTGAGACCTTCACCGGACTTAACCATATGAATAGTTGGCAACAACTCGAATACGGTGGGTATGGTGCCAATGTCACAATTATTGCCTACAACATCCTCCGGGACTTCCTCGAACAGATTAACAATTTGAAAGGGGTGTCAGTCGTGTCTGGTAACCATGATAGAACTACTATCAAGGCAGACATTGACAGCCAAGGGGGTGTTGCACAGATACTTGCATTCATGCTAGAG